>Ga0155127_18_pt5 | contig 37813 bp, 51 predicted proteins | sample RifCSPhighO2_01_FD_106095 | JGI IMG/M metagenome (GOLD analysis project Ga0155127, IMG submission 106095) | Candidatus Kaiserbacteria bacterium RIFCSPHIGHO2_01_FULL_46_22
TTTCTGACGTTATGGCAATTACTAAAGGCGCCAAAAAGGCCAATCGATCAAGCTTGCGCAAGCGTGTATTTAACTTGCGTCGCAAGAACGCTTTGACTGATTCAGTCAAAGAGGTACGCAAACTAATTGCTACCGGAGCCAAGGCAGAAGCAGAGAAAAATTTGGCAGCTGCCTACCAGGCTATCGATAAAGCCGCCAAGCGAGGTGTTATCAAGTCCAATACCGCCGCTCGCAAGAAGTCACGATTGGTTGCAGCAATCAATAAGATCAAATAACAAAAACATCGCGTCAGACGCGATGTTTTTGTTTGTGTAAACAACGGGGGTGTTAGAATAATGGAATGCCAGAAGACCGAACACGCGCCATTGTTTGGGAAGCACCTGAACATCGCCACTTTAACAAAAATGCAGATTGGTATTGGGCGCTTTGTATAATTGCGCTCTGCGCTGCAGTGGCGGCCTTCTTTTTTGGCAACTTTATGTTCGCCGTATTGATACTGGTTGGTGCGGCAGTAATGGCGATTCAGTCTGCAAAACCACCGCGCACGGTCCCTTTTATGGTTGGAACCCGCGGTGTGCGTGCCGGGAATCAACTCTTTACTTACGGCTCGTTAGAGGCCTATCACATAGACGAAGAAGACTCTTGGGGACCACAACTACTCTTGCGCTCCAAACGACTCTATATGCCACTCATCGTGATACCGATTCCGGAAGAGTATATGTACGAGATTGAAGATCTTTTGCGTGAGCGACTAAAGGAAGAAGAATTGGAAGAACCTTTGGCACACAAAGTGTTGGAAATGGTTGGTTTCTAGTGTATATTTGCTCGGTCTGGACCCAGACTAAGATCAAATGCTCCCGTAGTTTAATGGATAGAATTTAGGTTTGCGGTACCTGAGATCCAAGTTCGATTCTTGGCGGGAGCACATAAACAAAAAGCGGCCATTGGGCCGCTTTTTGTGTGTCTGTCGTTTAGTTAAGGTTGCGCGGGATTAAGTTCAAAACCAGCTCATTAATGCTAGCCACAAACGGGAGAATATCCCGAGTGGGGAAGTGGGCGTCGACGGATTGGTGTCCGTAGCAGTTTCGAATTGAGCGCTGGCAGGTGCTGGTTCTATATTTTTGATCTCACCATCCAATGGTTGGTATTTCTTTTCAGAACCTACTTGAGGCGGGGATACAGGGTCTTTAGAGTCTTTGCCGAGTTCTTCGTCGGTACACAAACCTTCGTGAACGAAAGTCGCGCCTTCGCTCTCCAGTACACAACGATTGCCGTAAGTCGCATACTCGGTGCAGACTGCGTCCCGTTCGCCTAGGCCGTAGGTCATATCAGGTCTGATACAGCTTACCTGTCTGGTGCCGCAAACCGGACGATATTCCATTGTGCACATTCCAGCCGCCTGCGTTGGCACACTGAATGCTGTCATATGGACAGTAAGGGTGAGCAATAGAACTGCTCCCAAAAGAAGGTATTTCATATACTTAGCTATGACGTAGAACTCTGGTTTGTATTACGCCAGTGCTAAGTATGTTTTGCGGAAGCGGTGAGATTCGAACTCACGGTCCCCGTTAAGAGACTCCTGTTTTCAAGACAGGTGCAATCGACCACTCTGCCACGCTTCCGTGACATCGATACTAGCAAAAAATATCAATTATCCAAAATGTGATAATCTAACCGGATGCGAATTATGGGAATTGATTATGGCACCAAGCGGGTCGGCGTGGCACTTACTGACGAGAGTGGCCGGATGGCTTTTCCGCATATTGTCCTTAATAATGACAACAAACTTCTTGAAAGTTTGGAGAAAATCATTGAAGAAAGGGGTGTAAAGGAGATTGTGATCGGGCACTCACTCGACCGGTCGGGGCAACCAAACATTGTTCATAGTGAAGTGGAAGAATTGATTGGCGACCTCACTTTGCAGGTTGGTTTGCCGATCCATCTAGAACCGGAACAGTATTCCACTCAAGAAGCGTTACGTGATCAGGGTCGCACTTCACAGACTGACGCGTCGGCTGCTGCCATCATACTGAATAGTTTTATAACCAAGAAAAAATGATAAGTTACGAAGATTTTGCGAAGCTTGAGATTAAAATCGGCACGATCATTGCTGTTGAGGTAGTTGAGGATGCTGACAAACTTTTGAAATTAACAGTTGATTTGGGTGAAGTTGATGAGGAGGGTAATTCAAAACCTCGTCAAATCGTTTCTGGTATTCGTCAGTATTTTGAAGACTCGCAAGAGTTGGTGGGAAAACAGTGTCCTTTCCTGACCAATCTCGAGCCGCGGGTGATACGAGGTTTTGAAAGCCAGGGAATGATCTTGGCGGCCAGTGCTGATGATAGTTTTGCGTTACTACACCCAAGTACACAGTTGTCGGCTGGCTCTAAGGTAAAATAGCAAGATGGAAGTGGAAACTAATAAGCGGTCTCCTACCAAGGCCGAATTCTATTCGGCCTTGGTTTGGATATTGGCCGGCGCTTCACTGGTAATTTTCTGTGTTTTAGGATTGTTAAACACTTCGGTTCCTGGAGTCAGGGAACTGATTGGTATCTTATCTTCAATTGACGGCAAGTATGTTTATTTAGCTGCCTTCGTTTCTATTTTTATTGAAGGGCTTTATTTCGTCGGTAGTTTTTTTCCGGGGTCAACTCTCATTGTGATTCTGGCGTTACTCTCACAGTTGTCCGGTCCGGCAGTTTTTGTCGGTACTATACTGTCGATATTCTCTGGTTGGTGCTTGGCGAGCTTGGTTAACATTTGGCTCGCTAAAACCTACCATCTCAAAGTCGCCCGCTTGGAAGAAAAGATTGACTACAAGATTGAGGATCGGCTTTTGATTACTTGGTTTCCAGCATTTAGAGCCAACTATGAAGTGGCCCAAGTCACAGAAGGAGGTAATCCCACCAAAGTTTTTTGGTCCTCGGTTCGAGTGAAGTTTTGGGCTAGTGGAGCGGCGGCGATGGTAATGTTAATTGTTCCGCTTTTTATTGACATCAATGAAGTAAGTAACGAGGAGGGATTCCTATCTGTCGCAGCGGTAGCAGTAATTAGTTTCGGGGTGGGGTTTTGGAAGTTACGTAGGTATTTTAAACAAGCGTAGCGTAGGTTTTTGAATATAGGCTTCTGCAGGAAGTTCGGTCAGGAGTCGGGTGGTTTTATAATCGCTGACAACCGGAGTTTTTTATGTGGGGTCAAGTTGCTAAGTATAATTCCTCGTTACACTCGAATTCTGCTAAGCACTTCCTCCCCGGGCTCGCCTATTTTTGCTCTAGGAGAGGAGCAAAAATTACGGCTCCGCTTGGCACCAAGACACGTAAGTGAAGCAGTTCACTTACTATGAAGAAAATCACCCATTAATTAATGGGTGATTTTCTTCATGTCTTGGTGCCCCCGCTAGGAATCGAACCTAGAATAACGGCTTAGAAGTCCGCAGTTATATCCATTTAACTACAGGGGCGAACGAGGAGGTAAATGAAAGTTTACTTGCATTTAAGCTCCGAGTGAAGACCCTGAAAGAAATTTTGTTAAGCATTAGCGCAAGCAAAACTTTCTTACAGGGGCAATGAAGTCCTTGAATGAATTGTTCATACAAGGGGCAGATGAACAGGCAACGGTATTACCCTAACAGATTTTTATGTTTTATAGAATGGCAGCGATGGGGTAGTCTCTATTGACTTTTATGCATAAATATGCTATTATATAGAAAGTGTAAATGGCTGATTGTAAGGAGTAAAAGCCATGTTGAAGTCTATACAGAATGCTGTCTTCACAGAGTCCGGCATGATCAGAGTGCGCTGGTGGTGGTTGGCTCTGCCAGCAGCCTACGCAGCACTCAACGTCGTAGCGGCGTGGATGATCCTGCTTGGGGCTGGAGGAAGACCAGATCCGTTCTGGCACGCACCGCTCTACTTGATGTTCGGCTAAGGTTGAACATTCAAAGGCCGACAATCGTAAGATTGCCGGCCTTTTATTTTTGTCGAAAACGCTGATGAGGGATTTAGTCAGGAGTCGACTAATTTCATAGTCGCTATCGCTCCTTGAAATTATGTCGCTCACGACCCTGACTCGTTTGTGATAAGTCACATAGCTCCGTCCTTCAAATCCCTCCGCAACAGTGCGCAGGCACTGTTGCTCATCGCCCACAAATAAAAACCACCGCGCATGCGGTGGTTTTTATTTGTGGGCGATGAGGGATTTGAACCCCCGACCTTCGCTGTGTAAAAGCGCTGCTCTACCAACTGAGCTAATCGCCCGACTTGGACCGCTCCATAGTACAAGTTTTTTGAATTATTTCAATAAAGGAGGAAACTCGTATAGTATTTAGGCGAATCGCTATGTTAGAGATACAGTGCATAATCAATGGTAAGGTACAGGGTGTGGCTTATCGTACCTATGTGCAAGATTCTGCTACGGCGCTTGGGCTGGTTGGTTATACACGAAATTTACCCGACGGTACGGTGGAGGTTGTTGCACAGGGCGACCCTTCAACACTGAAGGAGTTCATCGAGCATCTGCACGAAGGTTCGTTAACGGCGGTTGTGGAAGGTGTGGCAGTCGAGTGGCGCACGGTAAGAAAAGAATTAGACGACTTTTCCATCCGGCACAATTAAAACTTATGAATGAACCACAAGTAATTTCTGAAAACGACGACATCTTGGTAATTAACAAACCAACTGGTTTGGCTGTGCATGGTGAAGGGGTTGATCCGACAGGTACAGTAGTGGAATGGTTTTTAAGCCGCGTGCCGCAGGCACGCGGCGTCGGCGAGCCACGCATCGGTAAGGATGGCAAAGAAATCGAACGTAGTGGCATCGTGCATCGTCTTGATCGCGACACCTCAGGCGTAATGGTTTTAGCCAAGACCCAAACAGCCTTCGATCATTTAAAGAGTGAATTTTTGGAAAGGCGGGTTAAGAAGGAATATCGCGCGCTCGTTTATGGTGCTATGAAAGAACGGTGGGGAACGATAAATCGTTCGATTGGACGGAGTACCAAGGATTGGAAACTTCGTTCTGCAGACCGTGGAGCGAAAGGACACTTGCGCGAAGCGGTGACTGAATGGGAGTGTATTCAAATCGGACAGTATGAGGACAAGTCGTTTTCGTATTTAAGACTGCGCCCGAAGACTGGTCGAATGCACCAGCTTCGAGTTCATCTCAAAGCTATTGGTCGCCCAATAGTGGGGGATCAACTTTACGCAGGTAACCAACTAGGCGAAGGTGGTGACTTAAAACTGGACAGGTTAGCTCTGCACGCTTTCTCTTTGGTATTTGCTTTACCGTCTGGTGAAGTTCAGACGTTTGAGTCGCCAGTGCCGGCGGAGCTTAATGCCGCTATTGAACTTCTGGGTTAATAGTGTTAGAGTACGCCCACTTTTTAAGACAGTATTATGAATTCTACTTTTCTGACAGGCATTGCCATTTCCCCGGTTAACATGGCCGATCGTAAGGCGCTCGGCATTCGTGCTGGCGACACCGTTCGTGTTCACCAGAAGATTGAGGAGAAGGGCAAGACTCGTCTACAGATATTCGAAGGTGTTGTATTGGCCCGCAAGCATGGTGATGAACCAGGGGCTACTTTCACTGTACGTAAGGTTGCTTCGGGTGTAGGTGTAGAAAAAATCTACCCACTTTACTCTCCCTTGATCGACAAGATCGAGATCGTAAAGCGTTCTAAGGTGCGTCGCGCCAAGCTTTACTTCATCCGTGATAAGGTAGCCCGCGAGATTAAGCGTCAGATGCGTCGTATGACTATGGTTGTGATGGGTACTGAATCAGAAATGGAAGCATCCGCTCGCGCCGAACAAGAAGCTAAGATTGCCGCAGAGGCTGCTAAGCAGGCAGAAGAAGAGGCAATGAAGGAAGTTGTTGTAGAAGAGGCTCCTACTGAGGAGACTCCAGTAGTAGAAGAAGGAGAGAAGAAGGAATAATTTTTTTAAAATGAAAACAAACCGCGTTGCCTTAGGCATCGCGGTTTGTTTTTGGCTTGAAAATACAACGAATGTTGCGTACAATCGGCGGGTCGCTTCTGCATCGCCCAGGTGTTGAAATTGGTAGACAAGCTACCTTGAGGTGGTAGTGCCGAAAGGCGTGCTGGTTCAAGTCCAGTCCTGGGCACAAATGGAAATAGATATAACACCCGCGTTGGTTTGGCCGGCGATTGTTACGTTCGGCGCGCTGGGCCTGACGATTATTGTTTTGTTGTTGCTTTTAGCAATACCAGCTAGGCATAGAGCTAAAATTAATGACACAACAGTTAACATTGCCAAATTGTTTTTTTGCTTTGTCTTAATCGCAGTTTGTCTCTGGTTTATTAAACTGAATTAGTGAGTCTAGATCGTCGCACTAAACGGAGTACACAAAAATCCCGCAACTTGTGCGGGATTTTTTACTTATCAACATCAACTAAGTGTTTGAGGTAAGTTGTGAGATGTCCTTCTGAATCGTCACCGTGTCCACTCATACGTCTGATAGCTTCCGGTCCGAGAACGTTCAAAGCCAAACCAAAGCCTTCTGGGGATTCCTTGATGCGAGGCAAGGCGGTGCGACGGATACCAAAACAAACCAAAGCAGGTTCCTTGGCGTCGCTTTGGCTGCCGGCATAATGACCGGACAGTGCCAGATCAGCACCTTTTTCAAATGAGTCGATCAACTCTTTCAGTAGGCCAGGCGGCTCTCGGAGTTCTCCGTCGATGATAATAAGCACTTCTCCTTTGATACGGTCCAAGTCCTTGGCTACTTCTTTAATTTGAGAACGATCAATTGCCACAATCTCGTAAAGCTCTTCAGTTTCACTGTCGAAGATGGCGCTCAACGATTTGATTTGGTTATCCAAAACAGACTGGTCTTCGACCCAAGGAATGATTAGAGAATAACGAGGATTTGTAGAAGCTTCCATTACTTAAATTATATGTCGAAACGGACAGTGTGGGTTTCGTCGTGGGGGATAAGGGAAAGGGCCTTTGGCTTGATAAAAAAATCCTTTGTCGTATAGTCCGTGCTAGACGCTCATTTACAAGGGAGAATGAAATGTCAGCAAACACTGAATCTGAGGACGATATCAAGCTTCAGTATCTCTGCTTCTGCGAGAATCCTCTACGAAGCACTGATCAGATCCTGCGCGACTACGAAGTGCTCAAGGCTCACCCTCGTGTGACCGGAATCGCTTTTCATAGCCCGTATGTCCTGATGATAGGAACCGACGAAATTGTTGTTACCGAAAATCACAAGAAACGTTTGATCGGTGAATTCATCATATTCCTGATTCGGAAGAAAGTGGAAAGTTACTGGGAAATAGACTTTCGCTTCTGGAACGTCACCAACACACTCACCGTATCCGTCGAGGGGAATGAGTCGGTATATGTTCACCCACACATATATGTGACCGACGATGACTTCATTGGCTGTCCGAGTGGCCAGCTCTGCATTAATCACGGTCAGTTCGATGTCTATCAGTACATCAGAAGAGGAGAAATGCATTATGCTGCCCCGCGTCTTATTGAGATTTTGGAGACGTATCCGACGGGTACTGCGTTTCATGGTGCGGACAATTGGCCATTGTGGAGAAAGAAAGATGCTTGATACAAAGAGACATAAGCAAATCTTTAATCCGGAGTCCTTTTCGATGCCAGTCCACATTGTTGGCTGCGGCGGAATGGGTAGCCGGGTTGCGGAAGGAATGGTGCGCATGGGGGTTGGCGTTGCTGACAAGAGTCCGATTCATCTCTATGACGCGGACATATTTGAAGCGCACAATCTAACCAACCAGTGGACAACTTCTTCCCGTCTTCATATGAAAAAAGTGGAAGTCGTTCGTTCTCTGATGTTGGAGGTCAATCCCCAGGCATCGATCATTATTAATCCTGTGCGTTTGCAGGAGGAGACGGCACTGTCTGGAGTCGTATTCATTTGTGTGGATTCGATGAAAGACCGCCAGGCACTGATTGAGAAGGTTATGAAAAAGCCTTCAGAAGTGCATTGTGTGATCGAAGTGCGTATGGATGCCGGAGTAGGGGTAACTCACTGTTTCAACCCAAACAATCAAAAGCAACTGGATTGCTGGCGATTGTACTGGTTTCCTGACAGTGAAGGAGACAATATGCAAGGCTGCGGCGGCGCGCAGTCGATCATATCAGCGATCTACGCGACGACGGCAATGGCGCTCAAGCAGTTTGAGCACTTTGCCCGCAGTAAAAACACTATCGATATGCAGAATCGGGTCTATCAAGACTTTGATGCCTGTACTATAAAGTCGGAACAGTGGCCAGCCGCTTGACGCAACTGTAACTTGCTACTAGAGTAATGATTGGACCGCAGGTTGTGGTTCATTGTTGAACGCTGAAAGGAGAACAGCAATGCGTATGCAAGAAGCTCTTGCCGCCCGTGCCAGTGGACAGATCGTGGACACTCGCTCGATCCCCCGTGCGCCCGCGGATGTCGGCGGTGGAGGATCGTCCGTCACCCAGAACGACGGCACCAAGGAACGGTCCGTCACTCTCGGCTGAGCAGTACTGACTGTCAGTCTCATAAAACAAAAACCCTCGCGATGGTATCGCGAGGGTGTTTTTATAATTTTGATTGGATTTGTAGAATCGACCCAGAATCGCGGCTGTTTTATTACGCTATTCTTATAAAACAGGCTCGCGTTCTTGGTCGGCGCCTCGGGTTTTGTTCGCTTTGAAAGCTCACAAAACATCCTGCGGCGCTTCGATTCTCTACGCAAGCAAAATTATTTGCTTGCTCTAGTCGCCCAAAAAATAAAAGGCCCCCCAAAGGGGCCTTTTATTTTTTGGGCGACTAGAGAGAATCGAACTCTCGACACAGGATCCACAAACCTGAGTTTTGCCACTAAACTATAGTCGCCATACGGCATGATTTATAACTGTTTTTGCGAGAATAGTCTAGTATAATCGTAACTAACTATGGATGAAGAAGGACGCAAACTGGCGATTATAATTCTTTTTGTTTTCGGCGCGGCTGTCGGGTTTTATTTGTCGCGGCTATTTTTTTAGAGAGGAGCTGAAGCTGCTTCGTCATGATTTTCTTCTTCGTGACCATGTCCAAATGTTTCGTGTGTATAGATGAGTACGCTTGTCATTAAAGCGAAGCCGACAATCATCGACACAAGAGTGAACCAGAAACTCTGATAATTTTTTAGATTGCCGTGTACACGGGGAAGTAGGTCGGTGGCGGCGATATAGAGCAGGTTGCCAGCCGCGATGCCGGTGATTATCCAAACATATTCATCTAGGGTGTTTGCTAATACAACTGTGAGAGCAGTACCTACAACTATTGAAGAAGCTGAAAGAAGGTTGCGCCAAGCCGCTTCAAAGCGGCTATAGCCACCGCGGACCAAAACGCCGAACTCAACAATCTCTTGCGGAATTTCGTGGAGAGCGAGACCGATTGCGACCGCCACACCAAGAGTTGGATCAATCAAGAAAGCGCTACCTAAGATAACGCCGTCAGCCAAGTTGTGGATGGCGTCTCCAATAAGGAGTAGGGTAGCCGCTCCTTTCTTATCACAGTGTGGATCATCACCTTCGCGCTTGTGAAAGTAACGGTGTAGTTCGTAAGAGAGGAGGTAGAACAAAATGAAGCCGGCAGCAACAGCTACGCCGCCCCATTCTTCGTTGGCTTCTAAAGTCTCTGGAATAAGCTCAAACAGCACCAATGACAGAAACACACCTACTGCGGCTGGGATGACATAACGCTCTATGCCCTCTAACTTCCGACTATTGCCGAAAAATAACGCACCAATCAAAGAACAAAGCGCCACTGCGCCGGCTGCAAATATCGCTTCAAACAACATAATTTTGGTGACAATTTATATTAATGCAAATAACTTGCACTAAGAGTAGCATAGGTAGCCATTTTTGCCAGCCCTCTTGCATTTTGATGGGGAAAAGGTATAGTGTGCCGGTCTTAAAGACCTAAGTTCGATGAGAGGTGGCTTGCTGCCTTGAGAACCAATGGGCACTACAGCGCGTTTGCGGGCTAGTGTCTCCGCAAACGCGTTTTGTGTTACGGTCCCTAGACATTTATTAACTAACCTAAATAAATGAAGTTTATTTTAGGAACCAAAGATCGAATGACTCAGGTCTTCGACGAAAAGGGAAAGTGCTTTCCAGTGACTGTGCTCAGAATTGAGCCGCTTACTGTGACAGCTATTAAGGTTACCGAAAAGGATGGCTATGATGCCGTTCAGGTGGCTGCCGGTACACAGAAAGAGAATCGTCTGTCTAAGGCAGAATTGGGTCACCAAGGTGGTGCTGTTCGTTACGTGAAAGAATTCCGCGCTCGCGCTTCGCAGGGTGAGAATTTGGATGGTCTTGAACTTGGTCAGAAGATCGAAGCGTCAACATTTGGCGCTGGAGATACTGTGACCGTAGCAGCTATTTCCAAAGGTAAGGGATTCCAGGGCGTGGTGAAGCGTCACGGCTTTGCCGGCGATATGGCTTCTCACGGACGTAAGCACTCTGCTCGTGCGCCAGGATCAATCGGCGGCGGCGGACGTGATGGTGGTCGTGTTATTAAGGGTATGCGAATGGGTGGCCGAATGGGTGGCGATCGCATCACTGTTAAGAACCTCACCATTGTTCAGGTAAACAACGATGAAAATATAATCCTCGTAAAGGGAGCTATCCCTGGTCGAAAGGGGACTTTAGTAGAAGTACGCGGTATCTCCGCCTAAGTCTTAGACTAAAAATACTTAAATATGAAAACTCAAGTATATAAGCAGGATGGAGGCAAGGGCAGCGAAATTACATTGTCCGAAAAACTTTTTGGGCAGAAGTGGAACGCTGACTTGGTTCATGAGGTGGTGACCGCAATGACTGGTAACGCCCGCGTTACTATTGCTGATACTAAGGACCGCGGCGAAGTTCGTGGTGGTGGCCGAAAGCCATGGAAGCAAAAGGGAACTGGTCGTGCTCGTCACGGTTCACGTCGTTCACCGATTTGGACTGGTGGTGGTGTCGCTCACGGTCCTATTTCTGAAAAAGACTACAGCCGTAAAATCAATAAGAAGGTACGCGCTAAGGCTTTTGCTGTAACCCTATCCAAGAAGTATGCAGATGGAGAAGTTATCTTTGTTGAAGCGATGTCTTTCGCTGCTCCGAAGACTACTGAAGCCAAGGGTGTTATCAAGGCGCTTGCTACTGCTTCCGGAGAAGCTTCTCTTGCAACTAAGCGCAAAAATGCAGGACTGATTGTTCTTGGTGCTCGTGATGCTGCTGCTGAGAAGAGTTTCCAAAACTTCAGCAACTTCGAAGTCATTAACGCAAAGGATGTGAGTCCAGTCGACCTCCTCACTTATAAGTATGTCATCGTATCCGACGCCGAGGCCTCTTTGGAGATCTGGGATAAGCGGGTCACTAACTAAAACATATGGCACTCTTTAATCGAACAACAAAGGCCAAGAAAGCCTCTCCGAAGAGTAAGGCTGTGACTGTTCCTTCGACAGTACGTGATTTGTCTGCGACACTTCTCGCGCCACACGTTACCGAGAAGGCAATGCGCGGATCTGAGAAGAACGTTTATGTCTTCGAAGTGGCAGCCAACGCTGATAAGCGCGCTGTCAAAGAGGCAGTCAATCGTCTCTTCAGCGTCACGCCGGTCAAAGTTAATATCGTTAACAAGACTCCTCGTCAGTACAAATCACGTGCTCGTGGCCGTATGGCTCTCGAACACGGAATGAAGAAGGCGTATGTCTATCTAAAGGAGGGTGATTCAATCAGCCTTGTCTAGATCGCAATCTCTTTGAGAGAACAATTAATTACACGTATGGGTTCTAAGGACCCGCAAAGTAATCGCAAATTATGAAAAAATATAAACCAACTTCAGCCGGTCGTCGCGGGATGACCGTGATTGAATACAAGAAGAAACTTTCTTCAACCAGTAGCAAGCCTCATAAGGCGCTGGTGAAAGGCAAGGCTGCGACCGGTGGTCGCAACAGCCAGGGTCGTACCACCATGTGGTATCGCGGCGCTGGCAACAAGCGTAAGTATCGTGAGATCGATTTCCGTTTCAATAAGAAGGAAGTCCCAGCTAAGATCGAATCGATTGAATACGACCCTTTCCGCACCGGCTTCATTGCTCTTGCGCTCTATCAGGATGGTGAGCGTCGCTACATCCTAGTGCCGCAGAATATGAAAGTAGGGGACACCTTTACCGTGTCTGAAACAGCGAAAATCAAAACCGGCAATCGTTTGCCACTCGGGAAGATCCCAGTTGGTACTTTCGTTTACGCTGTGGAATTGAAACCTGGCGCTGGCGCACGTATCGCTCGCGCTGCTGGTAACTACGCCGAAGTAGTGGCGCAAGACGCTGGTTACACTCAGGTTCGCCTACCTTCGACTGAAATCCGCAAGGTGATCGCCACCGCTTGGGCTTCAATTGGTGAAGTTTCAAACGAAGAGAATCGTCTCGTCTCAATTGGTAAGGCTGGTCGCGCTCGCCACATGGGTCTTCGTCCGAAGACTCGTGGTACCGCTAAGAATGCCGTCGATCACCCACATGGAGGTGGTGAAGGTGTTCAGCCGCGTGGTCACAAGCGAGCTCGTACTGCTCAGGGCCGTCCGACTGGCAAGGGCCAGAAGAGCCGTCGCCCAAAGAAGTACTCAAACAAGATGATCGTTTCTCGCCGCAAGCTAGGTCCACGAATGACTTCGAAGAAGTAATTCTTCCAAATTCACAAACAAAAGCCGCCGCGTCTGAGACGCGGCGGCTTTTGTTAACTGGTCAGTTATTTGCTTTTTTCTATTATCTCCTTAATTTGTTCGTTGATTTTCTTTGATTCTTCTTTTAAGCCGTCTACCATCTCTCTAAACCCTTTACCTTGCCAGTTCTCGCCAAAGAAAAGTTTAATGTTTTCAGTCAGAGAATCTACATCCTTTTGACCATCGAAGATATGGTGTGCAACTTCTCGTCTTATGGTGGTGTTGAAACTAGTAAGTGAACTGATTAATGCTGTTTTACCTATAAATTTTTTAAGAACGCCTATTAGGCTCCCTAGTGGAGCATCCTCTTCGATCTCTATTTTAATCTGTGACTGAGGGTCATTTTCGTTTAAAATCGTCAAGATTTTTCTCTTTACCAGATGACCTTGAATTATGGTTTTTATATAGTGTTCAATAGTTTGAGAATGAACAAGCACAATCTCTAAATAGAACTCTTCTTTCCATAACCTATTCATTCTTGGATTAACTAAGCTAAAAGTTTTAAGGATCAAGGCTCTGCGAGCTTCCCACTCCTTCACTTCCCAAGATATTTGTAGCTCCTGTATTTTTGACTGAGTCATGTCTTTACTTCGTGATACTCGTTTCTTCTTGTCTTGTCAAGAATTTCAAGAATCAAAAGTTGACATTTTTCACACACTCCCGTAGTATTGGCCCCGTTCCGAACTGTTGCCCGATTAGCCCCTGGCAGGGCCTTCGGCACAGCACTCTATAGTCGGGGACTTGTGTGGGGTAGGCCGTTACCTTCTTCCACACAGGGTCCGGACTTTTCTATCAGAAAAGGCTACACCCTAGCGTTTTATCTATATGTCACGATCAGTATATAAAGGCCCTTACGTAGACGAACGTCTGCTTAAGAAAATTGCCGACAAAAAGCCGAGCACTACTGGTGTCATCAAGACCTGGTCGCGCGACGCTGTGATTTCACCTGAAATGGTGGGATTCACTTTCGGTGTCCACAACGGCAAAAGCCACATCGAAGTGCTAGCGACAGAAGAAATGGTTGGTCACAAGTTGGGTGAATTCTCACCGACCACCAAGTTCATCCGTCACGGCGGTAAGATGCAGAAGGAGCTCGAGCAGAAGAAGAAGGACGCTGAGATCACTGCAGCCAAAGCTGCTAAAACAGCTCCAGCCGCTAAGAAGTAGTTAATTTTTTATGAAAGCAATTCTAAAAAACTACCGCCAGTCTCCACGTAAGGTTCGCCTGATTGCTGATTTGGTGCGCGGCAAAAAAGTTACTGAAGCATTGCGTCAGCTTAGCTTCGTTAACAAGCGTTCGGCTGCGCCGTTTGCTAAGGTGATCAACTCCGCGGTAGCCAACGCCAAGAACGCTGGTCGTTCTGTGGAAACTCTCAAGATCGCCAAGGTTGCGGTCGACAAGGGGACAACCATTACTCGTTTCATGCCTCGCGCGCGCGGCTCGGCTTCACCGATCAATCGTCGATCGAGCCACATAACCGTTGAATTGAAATAATATGACTCACGTTGCCCATCCATTCGTTCAGCGCATCGGTATCAACCGAGATTGGCGCAGCCGCTGGTTCGCCACGGACAAGAAGCGTTTTCGCGAGTATCTTCGTGTTGATGCGGCTGTTCGTCGCATGCTAGCCAAGCGTCTTAAGGGGATGTCAGTCGACGTGATTGAGATTGAGCGTGATGAGAAAGCCCTTCGCATCATTGTGAAGAGCGCTCGTCCTGGTCTCGTGATCGGCCGTAGTGGTGAAGGTGCTACTAAGCTCAAGAAAGATGTCGATCAGCTTTTGCGCACTTTGAAACTAGCTGAAAAGCCAGAAATTAAGATCGATATCGAAGAAATCCGTTCACCAGAACTATCAGCCCAGTTGGTTGGTCAGATGGTGGCTGAAGGTCTCGAGAAGCGTATGCAATTCCGCCGCGTTTTGAAGCAGACTATCGAGAAGGTAATGGCCAATCGTGATGTGCAGGGTGTGCGTATCATGATGTCAGGTCGTCTTGGTGGCGCTGATATGTCTCGCGTTGAAGAACTTAAGAAGGGTCGTATTCCACTACAGACTTTGCGTGCTGATATCGACTTCGCTCGAGTTCGTGCCAACCTACCATACGGTGTGATTGGTATTAAAGTTTGGATCTATCGAGGTGAGGTATTCGTAGATCGTCGCGCCGGTGCCGCACCACGTGCTCGTGAGGGTGCAGAAGAGAATACTTCTGCCCGCACTCCGAGTCGATCTGCCGCGCCGCGTGGTCGTAATTCCTAATTCGTATGTTGTTTCCTAAGAAAGTAAAACACCGCAAGTGGCAAGTCGGTCGAAAGAGCGAAGCGCAATTACTGCGTCCCGATACTCGTGGCGTTACTGTTGCCTTCGGCGCTTACGGTCTCAAGGCTACTTCGCCAGCACGTGTGCGTTCTAGTCAGATCGAGGCAGCCCGTCGTGTGATTTCTCGCACACTTGGCAAAACTGGTCGAGTTTGGATTCGTATTTTCCCTGACCGACCGATGACCAAGAAGGCTGCTGAAACCCCGATGGGTAAGGGTAAGGGTGATCCGGACCACTTCGTTTTCGAGGTTTCTCCAGGGCGCGTTCTCTTCGAGGTTGATGGTGTTACTGAAACTGTAGCCCGTGAGGCAATGCGCAAGGCGACCGCTAAACTTCCGGTCAAAGGTCGCTTCGTTACTCGTGAAGACACGCAAGCCTAAACATCGCTTATGAATAAAATGAATGACATCCGAAAAATGAAAGCCGACGAGCTCAACACGCTCGTTAAGGAAAAGCGCGAAACTGTGCGCGGCTTCCGTTTTGGTACCGGTGGTCGCGATGTGCGTGCCAAACGATCAGCGAAGAAAGAAATCGCCCGCGCTCTTACCGAATTAACAGCCCGCACTCACCAGGATAAGCCGGTAGAGGCCTAACATTGTCTTATGTCAACAGAAATTTCAATGCAGGAAAACGGCAATGGACGCGTACTCAAAGGTACGGTGGTGGCCTCTAAGATGCAGGACACTATTACGGTTGCCGTCGAACGCTACACAAAGCACAAGAAGTATAAGAAATTCGTCCGCTCAACCAAGAAATATTTGGTGCACGATCAAGGTAATACCGCCGAAGTAGGTGCTAAGGTCGAAATTATCGAGACTAAACCAATAAGTCGTCGCAAGCGCTTCGTACTTCTAAGCAAATAGGCTTATGATCCAACCACAAACTTTAGTTAAGATCACAGACAACTCCGGCGGTAAAGTCGGCCGGGTTTTCAAAGTGCTAGGCGGTTCTAAGAAGCGATACGCTGAGCTCGGCGAGATGGTGGTTCTTTCTGTGCAGACTGCCGAGCCACGCAAGTTGGTAAAGAAGAAGGATGTTGTGTACGGTGTAGTCGTTCGCCAGAAGAAGCCTTTCCGTCGCGCTGATGGTTCTTACGTTAGTTTCGATGACAACGCCGTTGTCTTGGTAGACAAGGAAAAAAAGGAACCACGAGCTAACCGCGTGTTTGGTCCGATTCCACGTGAGCTTTCCGAAGCTGGTTATCAGAAGATCGTATCTCTAGCACCAGAGGTAGTCTAACCTTCTAAATTATTATGAAAATCAAGAAAGGAGACAACGTGATCGTGATTGCCGGCAAAGATCGCGGCAAGACAGGAAAAGTAGAAAAGGTTTTTACTAAAACCGATATGGTTTTGGTTGAAGGTGTGAACGTGATCACTAAACACCAGAAGAATCGTCGCTCTGGTTCTCAAGGTCAGGTGGTGAAGAAAGCTGCACCGGTGCATGTTTCTAACGTTGCACTCAGCGAGGGTGGCAAGCCAGTGCGTGTTGGCTACAAGCAGGAAGGTGAGAAGAAGGCGCGCGTTTCTCGTAAGAGCGGCAAGACGATTTAATCTCTCACCTAATTCACTTTATTTATTATGGAAAATATCAAGACAAAAATCACCAAAGCTTTCGATGCCCTCAGCGGCACGTTTGGCTACAAGAACGTGATGCAAGCGCCTCGACTCGATAAGGTGGTGGTGTCGGTTGGTATCGGCAAGATCGATGATAAGGCTAAGCGCGAAAAAATTTCACAGCGTCTAGCACTCATCACTGGCCAGAGACCATCTCCGCGTCCTGCAAAGCAGTCAATCGCATCGTTCAAGCTTCGTCAGGGAGACATCGTTGGCTATCAGGTGACTTTGCGAGGTGCTCGCATGCACGCTTTCTTGGATAAGCTGATCAACGTTGCATTGCCGCAAACTCGCGACTTCCGTGGTCTTAAAGCTACGGCAATCGATGAGATGGGTAATATCACTCTTGGTATTAAGGAGCATACAATTTTCCCAGAAACAGCCGATGAAGATATTCGCGACGTATTTTCTCTCGCGATTACCATCGTAACTACCGCTAAGACCAAGGCAGAAGCCGAAGCTTTCCTCAGACACCTAGGACTACCTTTGAAGAAAGACGAAGTAGAAGCATAGGTTTGGAGCAAAAAACACAAGGGGCGGGCCCGAAGGCCCGCCCCTTGTGTTTTTTGTAGTTCAGTGGTATTTTACGGAGTAAGTAAGCCGCCCGAAAGGGCGTTTTAATTTAAGTTAATGTTATATTATTCGCAATATGGAAAGACTATCTAGATACCTGCGTGACACTGTGGCTGAGATGAAGCATGTTAAGTGGCCTACTACTAGCCAAGCTGCAACTTATACTGTTTTGGTTGTAGTGATCTCTGCCGTTGTAGCTCTAACTCTGTCCGGTTTTGACTATCTGTTCACCAACCTTCTTGAAGTAGCAATCTAATAGTTGCGCGCTTTTCGTTCAATCTTTACCAATTTTCAATTTATTAAACTATGGCTAAACAACATTCAACTGGTGAGCGTCGTTGGTATGCTATTCATACCTACTCTGGATACGAAAATGCTGTGTCTCGTAACCTCAAGCAGCGTATCGACTCACTCAACATGAACGATCAGATCTTCAATGTGATCGTGCCGACCGAAAAGAAAATTCGTGTCAAAGGCGGAAAGCGCGTGACTGAGGAAGAGCGCATTTACCCGGGCTACGTTTTGGTAGAGATGATCGTAAATGACGAGTCTTGGTATGTGGTGCGTAATACACCGCGTGTGACTGGTTTCGTTGGTAGCGGTACTCAGCCTGTCCCGCTTTCTGAAACAGAGTTGCAGGCTTTGATGGGAAGAATGACCGATGACACTCCGAAGCACAAGGTGGACCTTTCTGTTGACGATATCGTAGTTATCACTGATGGTCCGTTCAAGGAGCTTGAAGGTAAAGTGGCCGAGACTGACGAGGAACGCGGAAAGGTAAAGGTTCTAGTTTCGATGTTTGGTCGCGAGACTCCAGTCGAGTTGGACTTCCTCCAGATTAAAAAAATATAAAACTCCCAAAATTGGCGCATACGCACCAGTTTCGGAAATTTTTCTCGGTCAATGTAGGACATCTACATCTCTCTCGCAAAGTTTCCTCCAACCGGCACGTCTGCATCCAATTTTGAAAGTTTTCTGACGCAGGTTGATTTTATCCATAATTCTTGTAAAGTAACGCCACTGTTACGCGAGAGAAGCTTCAAATTAAATTCTCAAAATGGCAAAAAAATTAGTAAAACAAATCAAGGTACAAGCTCCAGGTGGTAAAGCCACCCCAGCTCCACCTCTAGGTCCGGTACTCGGCCAGGCTGGTATCAACATCGGCGAGTTCGTGAATCAGTTCAACGAACAGACTCGTGATCAGATGGGGGAGATCGTTCCAGCAGTGATCAGTGTCTTTGACGATCGATCATTTAGCTTCGTTCTCAAGACTTCACCAGCATCTCGTCTTATTCTTAAGGCGATTGGTAAGGACAAGGGTTCTGGAAAGAACCTGACTGCCAAGGCTGGTACTATCACTCGTGCCCAGGTACGTGAAGTAGCTGAAAAGAAGATGGTAGATCTAAACGCTGCTTCAATCGAAGCTGCAATGAAGACTATCGAGGGTACTTGTCGCTCTATGGGGGTAACCGTAGTGGACTAAGACAAAATTTTTAAAGAAAAGCAAAGGGCAGGCCATATGGCCTGCCCTTTGCTTTTTCTGTTTTCTGTGTTACAATCCCGGCAATCTGGTCAATTTCGGTCAGATAAGCAAGGAGCGGCTTAATGCCTTCAAAAGAGTTCTTTACAGGAAATACGGCGACTTTTGCCGACAGTCGCGTGACTGCTGAAAAAATGATCAGCATGAAAACGAGACAGGTGGTAGCAGTTATTCTGCTGGCACCAGACGGCAAGCGGTTGTGTCTGATTATGCCGGAGGCTGCCAAGGAGGATGGCAAACTCAATCTGTCCTCACCGCAAGGTGAGATCGAAGATTACGAGTCCATCTGGTCTGCCGCCAGTCGACACCTCTACAACGAACTTGGTGTGGACATGTGCGGTCCTGTTGTATATCTGGGCAGCAGCCATCGCCGGCTGCCGACAGACCACCATCGAGCCCAGCAGTACCGACACTATCGGTATCACTGGGTTTCGGCTTACGCGTCTGGTCACACATTGCACCCGAAAGTCCAGCTGGCTAAGGCCAACTGGTATGACATCGGTGCGGTTGACTACCTGAGTAAATGCATGTCGGACCAAAAGGGAGCGATGTTCAAGGGCGCCGTGACTACCTTGCAGAAAAAAGTCAGTAACAACCATCTGATCAGGAAATCGATTCTGGAAAATGATCCAGATCGTCTGCTGGGTACCGACACGATGCAGGCTGTCGCCTGACCACAATTGTTCTTCGCCGGCGGGAATTCGCCCGCCGGCTCAATCACCACTACTAGTTAGTGGTTTTATTTTGTCCGCTCGAAGTCCGCCCATTCGTATTTAAGGCCTTCGTGTTCGCGTACGCCGTGGCGGACGACTTCTTTGAAGCCGTCCGCATATTCAGGAAACACGGTATCTCCAGCCCGATCATCATCGAAGAGTGTTAGATACAGATTGTCCACATAAGGCAGGGCCATTTTATACATTTCTGCACCACCGCCGATATGGATTTCTTTGGGGTTTTCATTGGCAGCTAAGTCAAAAGCCTCTTCAAGAGAGTGGGCGGCAAATGCTCCCTCGTGAACATAGTTAGTATCGCGAGTGACCACGATATTAGTACGTCCGGGCAAGGGTTTGCCTAGCATCGCTACGATAGATTCAAAGGTCTTGCGGCCCATAATGACCGGATGGCCCATTGATAACTCCTTAAAGCGCTTTAAGTCGTCAGGGACGTGAAAGAGAATCTGATTGCCTTTACCGATAGCACGGGTGCGTTCACCGATGCCAGCCACTATCACTACAGGGATGCCTTTATAACTCATTTCGGTCAATTCTATACTAAAAGACCGCCTGAGGTATAATTCTCTCGATGAATACTTTTGAGATAGAGGTGAAAAGCTTACTGGGGGAGGAAAGTAAGGCTAAAGAATTGCTAGATAGAATGGCTGCGCAAGATCCTGATTTTAAAAAAACTAGCGCCAATAAACAGCTCAATCACTATTTCGAAGGGGGAGATATGAGGAAGTTAATTGAGAGTGTTTCTTCTCACTTGAACGAAGAGCAGTTTGCAAAATTGCAGCATATCGTTGAGACAGGAAAAGATTTTTCAATTCGCACCAGACAGAAAAACGATGAAGTGTTGTTAGTGGTTAAGGCGTCAGTGGATGAAGGTACCAGCGCCAATACTGTTTCTAGATTAGAGTTTGAAGAGAAGGTCAATCTATCTCTTGATGCGCTTGATGGATTGGTACAAAGTGCTGGCTTTAAATACCAGGCCAAATGGTCTCGTGAAAGAGAAGAGTATAAGTACAAAGGTATGACGGTTTGCCTTGATAAAAATGCCGGTTACGGTTACTTGGCGGAATTTGAAAAGGTCATTACCGATGAGGGAGCGCTCGCTGACGCTCGCGCCGAGATAGACACTGTTATGAAAGAATTGGGTGTAGACGAATTGCCGCAAGATCGACTAGAACGGATGTTTTCGCACTACAATCAAAATTGGCCCGATTATTACGGCACTGACAAAGTTTTTGTAATTGAATAAATTATGTTTCTCTCCGATAAAGATATTCATGCTGCGGTAAAGAAAGGTGAGATCACTCTCGAGCCGTTCAACCCTAAGCAGTTGCAACCAGCTACTTACGACATTCGTCTCGGTAATACTTTTATCGTTAACGATGCGCATTCCACGAAGGCCATTGATCCAGTCAAAGGTATTTACCCGAAGACGCAGAATGTTGAGGTGAAGGACGGCGAGGAATTCGTACTCCATCCCGGCGTTTCTATTCTCGGTTATTCCAAGGAAAAATTCGGCAGTGAACAGTATTTGATCGAGGTGAATGGTAAATCGAGTTTGGCGCGAATCGGTCTGATTGTGCACAATTCAGCCAGCATCGTGAACCCTGGACACTTCCTCAATATTGCGCTGGAGCTTTGCAATCTAAACAACGTGCCGATTGTGCTCCGGCCAGGAATGGAGATTGCTCAACTTACTTTCTCAACCTTGTCTTCTCACACGAAACGAAGTTATCAGCAAACCGGCCGGTACAACCACAATAATTTTGCTTCGTACATCCCACCCAAGACTGGCCCGTTAGCTAGAAAACGTTCAAAATCTAAAAAGAAATAGCTATGAATAACACACACCCTGAACACCAATATCTCAAGTTGATGCAGAAGTTGATCGACTCTGGCGATAAGCAGACCGATAAAGGAACGGGTGTGGTTACGTACAGCTTGTTTGGCGAACAGATGCGCTTTGACCTTTCGGCTGGCTTGCCACTTTTGACCACCAAGAAAGTTTACTGGAAGGGAGTACTGCAGGAACTCTATTGGTTTATGTCCGGCCAGAGCAATATTAAATATTTGGTGGATAACAACGTGCACATTTGGGACGATTACCCATACAAAATCTACAACGAAAAGGTAGAGAAGGGCGAAGTACCAGCTTTAACCAAGGATGAATTTATTGCCAAGATTGGAGGCGATGAAAATTTTGCCAAAGAACACGGAGAACTCCCACACATTTACGGTGAACACTGGCGTCGTTGGCAAGCACACGATGGCAGGGAAGTAGACCAGCTCGGCTGGGTGATTAGTGAGCTAACTAAAGACCCTGATGCGCACAATACCTTAGTGAACAGCTGGAATCCGGAATATATGTATGCGATGGCCGCTCCAGGTCAGGCCGCGCGTTTTCCGATCTGTCACAATATGTATCAGGTCAATATTAAGCACGGTAAAGTCTGTCTGCATCTCTACCAGCGCTCAGCCGACATCTTCCTCGGCGTGCCTTTCAATATCGGAAGCTACGCGCTTTTAACTTGCGTGATTGCAAAGATACTAGGTCGCGAACCGGGCGAATTCATCCACACCTTCGGTGACGTGCATATTTATGAAAACCATATTGAACAGGCTAAGGAGCAGCTGACCCGTGAGCCGTTGCCATTCCCACAAGTGAAGATTAGTGACGAAGTCACCTCGCTAGACAACTTCCGTCCTGAACACGTTGAATTGATCGATTACCAGTCGCACGACGCCATCAAGGCCGAGCTGACGGTGGCAGGTGGATATAACAAAAACCTCCATTCCTAATTTTGCCCGTAAGAGTATAATTACCCGTATGATCTGATGTAGTTAAAAACCAGCGGTTATCAGAAAGTAATGATTTTTAACTATGTACGACTACATCAAGAAGCAAGACGAGGAAATTTTTAAAGCGATTGAAGGAGAAGAAGAGAGACAATCAAGTGGAATTGAGCTGATTCCAAGTGAGAATTATGTCTCAAGAGCCGTTCGCGAAGCGAACGGCTCTATCCTGACCAATAAATATTCAGAGGGCTATCCGGGCAAGCGCTACTACGGAGGACAGGAATTTACAGACGTGGTAGAAACGATCGCAATCGAGCGTGCCAAAAAGCTTTTTAATTGTCAATTTGCCAATGTGCAGTCGCTATCTGGTGCACCTGCCAATGTGGCAATGTATTTCGCATTGATGGAACCGGGCGATACCGTGCTTGGTATGGACCTTGGCCATGGCGGTCACTTAACTCACGGTCATCCGACCACTTCGATCAATAAAGTTTTCAACTTTGTTCGATACAAGATGAAGGATCCGGACACAGGTGAGATTGATTACGATGAGTTGCGCCGCGTGGCTCTGGAACATAAACCAAAGATTATTCTGGCGGGCTTCTCTGCTTATAGTCGCGAATTAGACTATGCAAAATTTACCGAGATCGCAAAAGAGGTGGGTGCATACACAGTAGCTGATATGGCGCACATTGCAGGATTGATTGCTGGTAAGGCAGCACGTAATCCTTTTGATGACGGCTTTGATGTAATTACCACCACTACCCATAAGACATTGCGTGGTCCACGCGGCGGTATGATCCTTACCCGTGAGAGCGAAGAGATTGCGACCAAAATAAACAAGGCGGTGTTCCCAGGGCTACAAGGTGGTCCTCATATGAATGTGGTGGCAGCAAAAGCTGTCTGTTTCGGTGAGGCACTCACACCTGCCTTCCAAGAGTATGCTGGACAGATACTAAAAAACGCCAAAGCAATGGAGGCGGTACTACATCGTGAAAATGTGCGAATGTTAGGTGGCGGAACTTCCAACCACCTGATTCTTGCTGATGTATTTGACAGTTTGGGTGTGCCAGGTAAAGAAGCCGAGACCGTACTTGATGAGGTTGGTATCACGCTCAATAAAAATATGATCGCAGATGAGCCACGCACAGCGATGGATCCTTCTGGTATTCGTTTTGGTACACCGGCCATGACAACACGTGGAATGAAAGAAACCGAGGCAACTAGACTGGCTGAAATAATGATTGAAACCCTACGTCACAAGGATGATGTTGCAAAAAAACAAACACTTCGCGAGGAGGTTCGGGCAATGTGTGAGAAGTTTCCAATTCCAGAGAGTTTCGTATAAAAGGTTGACACTAGCCGCTTCAGTGACTACTATTCCCGACGGTAATAGGAGATCTTACTGATGTCAAAAGAATACCGTGACGTGCGCTTCAAGAATGATGATGAATTCGAGAAGTATCACAAAGAAGAGGCGAAGAAGGGCAGTGAAAAGTCACAAGCCATTCTCAGCACTCGTTCACGTATTTTGTTAGCGGAGAAGTTCAGAGCTTCGCAAACCGTTATCAAGCGATCACGCAAGTGATAAGAATTCAGGGCACGCCTACGGCGTGCCCTTTGATGTTACAATCGATTTATGGGGAACGGCTTAAAAACAATACGAGAATCACGCACCGCTCATCACTTGCGACGGCACTGGCTCACAGTCGCTTTTGTGGGCGGTTTTATTACAGACTTCCTACTCCTCAACCAAGTTGATAATCTGCTCGATAACTTAGTGTTGCTTTTTTATGTAACACTAGCGATGGTAAGTATTTTGCTTCTTTACGCCTCTACGGCCGGCAAACTACCAGAGGATTCAAATCCACTTCTTCGCACTTATGCACCTGTCGCGATGCAATATGCTTTCGGGGGTCTTTTGTCCGGAATGCTAATTTTCTATGGACGCAGTGCATCTCTGCTCGATAGCTGGCCGTTTTTGCTGATCATCGCTACCATCATCTATCTCAACGAAACAGTGCGCGATCGTTCGGGTCGCTTAGTGTTAACTCTTTCGATGTTTTTTGTTGGCTTGTTTTCGTATGTGGTGTTGGTTGTACCGGTTTTGCTTGGTCAAATGGGCGCATGGGTTTTTATTGCAAGTGGCCTGCTCGCTCTGGCTGTGATGTATCTCTTTTTAGGCTTGCTTCGTCTCATCATTCCGAACTTTTTAGCCATGCAGATGAGGGTGATTGTTTTTTCGGTGGGTACGATTTTTGTTGGTTTCAACTTCCTTTATTTTTTAAACATCATTCCGCCGATTCCGCTGTCTATTCAGGAGGTTGGAATTTATCATTCAGTCGTTCGTTTTGAAAACGGAGACTATCAGTTGAAATATGAAGAAGGGGAGTGGTGGCGGTTTTGGAAGCAGTCCGATACCGTGTTTCATCCCGAGTCGGGAGGAAATATTTATTGTTTTGCTAGCATCTTTGCTCCGACCCGTCTCGCCACTGAGATATACAATCGTTGGGAATTCTACGACGAGTCCAAAAAAGAATGGGTGACTTCAGCACGTATAAATTATCCGATACACGGCGGACGGAGCGACGGTTATCGCGGCTACACGCAGATTGGTAATTTTAAACCAGGGGAATGGCGTTGTAGTGTAGAGACCGCCAGAGGGCAAATACTTGGCCGTGAACGCTTTAGTGTGGACACCGGAAGTCCTCCGGCTGGGCTGGTGACGAGAGTTGATTAATTCTGTATTTTGTGCTATAATGCAAATGCACACCTAAGTCAAGGCGTGTTTAATTCGGAGGACCAAGAAGATGGAACGTGGGGAAAATACGGCAAATCTGCCGAGAAAGGTCGCGCACTTGGCGGAGCGCCAAGTGCGCGACCATCACAACAACAGTGTCTTCTCGCCGCGCTGGAAAGGGACAGAGGACACCCTCTTCCGCGTAGCAGAAGCGGATATGTCAAAGGTCAAGGTGGCGACTGCACGGCGCCGTAAGACCAAATAGATTTTGTACTTTTGAAATGGGGCGGCGCTCGCAATTTAGCGAGCGCCTTTTATTTTGGTATAGTGGGGACGTATGCAGGATGTGATAAGGGCGGCAATAGATGAATGTCTTAAAGAGGTGGGATTACCCACGGTGGATTTTGTCGTGGAACATCCGTCTGAACTATCACATGGTGACTATGCCACTAATGTGGCAATGGTAGCGGGGAAGTTGGCAGAGAAAGCGCCGCGGCAATTTGCGGAGCAAATTGCCGCGGCGCTTGAAGGCCAGATCGAATATGTCGACCGGATTGAAGTGGCTGGTCCAGGGTTCATCAATTTTCATTTATCGCGTGATTTTTTCGCGCAGGAAGTAGCTCGCGTCGTTACTCTTGGTGACAGTTGGGGTAATAACGACCATTGGCAAGGCAAGACTGTGTTGGTTGAATATACCGATCCTAATCCATTCAAAGAATTTCATATTGGGCACCTCTTCACTAATGCCGTAGGTGAATCAATTGCGCGACTTTTTATGGCGCAAGGCGCAGACGTAAAGCGTGTTAATTACCAAGGCGATGTTGGACTACACGTAGCGTGTGCCATTTATGGGATGAAGGAGCTTGGCTTAACACCTGAAAAAGATTTCACCGCTAAAGATTTAGGTCGTGCCTACGCACTTGGTGCTACTGCCAACAAAGAAGATGAGACGGCCGCGTTGGAAATCAAATCCATTAACAAAGCAGTCTATGAAAGAAGTAATGAAGAAAACAATGCGCTTTACGATCGTGGCCGTCAGATTTCATTAGATTATTTCGAGACCATTTACCAAATGGTCGACACTAAGTTTGATCACTACTTTTTTGAAAGCGAAGCGGCTCCGAAGGGGAAAGAGTTGGTGATGAATAATTCAGAGGTCTTTCCAGAGAGTGAAGGCGCACGAATTTTTAAAGGTGAAGATTATGGGCTTCATTCGCGCGTTTTCCTAAATTCGGAAGGTTTACCAACCTATGAAGCGAAGGAATTGGCCTTGGCAAAGCTCAAAGCAGATTACGTCACTTACGATCACTCCGTCATTTCGACAGCCAAAGAGATAAGTGAATACTTCAAAGTCCTCTTAAAGGCGATGAGTTTTGTCTACCCAGAGTTGGCGGACAAGACCGAACATATCGGACACGGTATGGTGCGACTTTCAACTGGAAAAATGTCTTCTCGAACAGGGGACGTGATTGCTGCTTCAGATTTTATTAACGAAATCAGCGAAGCGGCGACCCTGAAGATGAAAGAATCGGGAGTAGTAGAAGTGAATGAAGCTTTAGCAAGAGATATCGCTATTGGTGCGATTAAATACGCCACCTTGAAGGGGAGTATTTATCAGGACACTGTTTTCAATAAAGAGCAGGCCCTTTCTTTCGAAGGAGCTTCTGGACCATATCTTCAGTACACACACGCCCGAATAAATTCGGTGTTGAAAAAAGCTGAGGATATCGGAGTAGTTCCTACGCTAAAAATGGAGTCGCTACCAACAGAGGCTTACGAGGTAGAAAAACTACTTTATCGTTTTCCTGAGGTTGTAGAAGAGGCCTTTGAAGATCGTGAGCCACACCAGATAGCTACTTTCCTTATAGAGTTAGCTGCTTCTTTTAACACTTTTTACGCCAATCAACGGATCGCCGATGCTTCTGACTCAAATGCGCCATACAAAGCTTTGATTGCTACTTCTGTAATGCAGACAATCAAGAATGGTTTATGGTTGCTTGCCATCAAAGCTCCAGACAAGATGTGATATGAAGACGATAAAATTTACACCTCCTCTGGTTTCGAAAGTTTTAGATGGTAGCAAGACTGCAACTTGGCGGTTGTTTGATGATAAGGATCTGCAAATTGGTGATTCGGTAGCGTTGGTGAATAAAGACACTTCAGAAACTTTTGCGAATGCTGAAATCATTAATGTAAAAGAGAAGCCGCTAGGAGAAATAGCCAAGAAGGATTTTGATGGACATGAAACTTTTTCTAGTAGAAACGAAATGCTAGCAACTTATCGAAGTTACTACGGCGATAAAGTTAATTGGAACACTATTGTGAAAATGATACATTTTAAGCTTTTATAATGTCTTACTGCGAGTTTTCAAAAACAAATTTGCTACACAAGCAATATCACGATAAGGAATATGGTTTTCCTGTTGGCAGCGACGATGTGCTTTTAGAACGATTGGCACTTGAGATCAATCAGGCTGGACTGTCGTGGGATCTGATGCTGAAGAAACGAGCGGGTTTCAATAAGGCTTTTGCAAATTTTAAAATAGATAGAGTCGCTAAATTTAGCAAAAGAGATGTCGGACGCCTTCTTAAAGATGAGGGAATTGTACGCAATCGTCTCAAGGTTGAAGCAGTCATCCACAACGCTAAAGTCATTGTAGATATACAAAAGAAGCATGGCTCTTTTGTTGGTTGGTTGGCTTTGCAGGCAAAAGATTTAAAAGGTGAAAAGGATTGGGTAAAGCTTTTTAAGAAACAGGGTTTCAAATTTGTAGGAGGAGAAATAATGAAAGAGTTTTTGCAGAGTATCGGGCATCTGCCGATTCCGCATGACAAAAATTGTCCTGTGACTAAAGAAATTTTTAAAGCAAAAGTGTTAGCGATAGTGAAAGCAATTCCAAAAGGACAGACGATGACCTATGGTGAAGTGGCCAAGTCGGCCGGCAATGAGGGTGCCTCTAGAGCAGTCGGTGCTCTGATGAAACAGAATCAGGATAAGCGCATTCCTTGCCATCGTGTGGTAGCTCGCGGCGGTTTAGGAGGATATAACGGTCTTCGAGGAAATAGTAAAGAGAAACTGTTGTTGTTGGAAAAGAAGGCCGCAGTCCAAAAATAGCCGATTTCGTACCTGAAACTCCTTTCACACAAGCTTCATCAAGCCCTCTGTAGTATTGTCCCTAGGTTTGTTTATGTGTTCGTCGCAACCTTCTTGTTGTTAAAGGGGTTGCAAATAAAAGACAAAAAGAAGGAGTTCTTTATGAGTGGTTTCCAGGAAACCAGAAACCAACCGGCGGTCAAAACGGTCTTCTATGATCCGTTTCAGGCCCTATCAAGCCGGAACTCGTTTGATAATCGGATTTTCGAAAACGCATGGGATGCACCAGCTGCACCCGCGGTCGAAACAACCGTAAAAACGAACGAGTCAAACAAAGACCATGGCGAGTAACTCTTGCCGTGGTTTTTTCTTTGCAAAATTAAGGAAAGTGATAGTATGGCAAATGCGGCCTGATACGCTGCGTTTATTGGTCTGATTTACCAAGACAAGTTATGAAAAAAGAGGATTTGCATAAGGAGGCGGCAGAGTCAAAGGCTCTTCCGCAAAAAGGCGAGGTCGCTCTTCGTGAGGAAGAGATTTTAGCTTTTTGGAACGAGCGCGATATTTTTAATAAATCCCTGACCAAGGACGCCCCTAACGGAGACTATGTTTTTTACGATGGTCCGCCGTTTGCGACCGGTTTGCCGCACTATGGACACATTTTAGCCGGCACTATCAAAGACGCTATTCCGCGCTTTTGGACAATGAATGGTTATCGAGTTGCCCGAAAGTGGGGTTGGGATTGTCACGGTCTGCCGCTTGAAAACTTGATCGAAAAAAAGCTCGGGCTTGCGACTAAGCGCGATATTGAGGATTACGGCGTTAAGAATTTTAATGAAGCGGCTCGCGAAGCGGTACTTGAATATCGTGACGATTGGAAACGCATTATCCCGCGCCTTGGCCGCTTCGCTGACATGGATAATGACTACCGCACTATGGATTCCACCTATACGGAAAGTGTATGGTGGGTATTTGGAGAACTCAACCGAAAAGGTTTGGTCTATGAGGGATTTAAGTCGATGCATCTTTGTCCTCGCTGTGGCACGACTCTTTCTAACTTTGAAGTTAATCAAGGTTACAAAGACATCAAAGATATTGCGGTGACAGTCAAATTGCCACTGACTGATGAACCTAACACTTCGCTTTTGGTCTGGACAACGACGCCTTGGACGTTGCCTGGCAATTTTGCCGCGGCTATACACAAAGATATGGTCTATGCCAAAGCCAAAATTGGTGACGATTTTGTCATTCTTGCCAAAGATAGATTGGCTCAACTTGGTGATACAGACTACGAAATTGTAGAAGAGTTCAAAGGTTCAAAGTTGGTTGGTAAGTCGTATCTTCCACCATTTGATTATTGGCAAAAGAGGGAAGTGCAGGGAAAGGAAAATGCCTGGAAGATATATCACGCTGATTACGTTGAGGTAGGCAGTGAAGGCACTGGCGCTGTTCATCTAGCTCCCGCCTACGGCGAGGAAGATATGAGTCTTGCGAAGGAACATAATATTCCTCTTGCACATCACGTTGATGCCGAAGGTAAGTTTATGGACTTCATAAGTGATTTTGAGTGTCGTTTGGTTAAACCAAAAGACGATGATGATGCCAACATTACTCATTTAGACGCGGACATCGAAGTGGTCCGTGCGCTCGCCGCAAAAGGGGTGCTGTTCAAAAAAGAAAACATTACACACAGTTACCCGCACTGTTGGCGTTGTGACACACCACTCTTAAACTACGCCACCACTTCTTGGTTTGTGCGCGTGACTGATATTAAAGATAAATTGGTAACAGAAAACAACAAGGTGCACTGGGTACCTTCACATGTTGGCGAAAATCGCTTCGGTAAGTGGCTCGAAGGCGCACGTGACTGGGCTATTTCACGACAGCGTTACTGGGGGGCGCCTTTGCCAATTTGGCGCAATCCTGAAACCAAAGAATATAAAGTGTTCAGCTCACTTGCTGAGCTCACAGCTCACGCCAAAAAGAGCAATAATACGTATCTGCTGATGCGTCATGCGGAATCAGAAAGTAATTTAAGTGGACTTATCAATGCTCTATCTAGTGGTAATAACCCTTTAACTGAAAAAGGCAAAGCTCAGTGCGTCGAGGCAGCGGAAAAACTTCGCGATGAGAAGATCGATCTGATTTTTCATTCGGGAATGGAACGTGCTCGTGACACTGCGTTGCTCATAGCGGAAGCTCTTGGAATCAGCGAAGATAACGTAATACTAGACGAGCGATTGACTGAGATTAAAACTGGCGAAGCAATGGAAGGCAAGACATGGGACGACTATGAAGCTCTCTATGCGAATTATGAAGAAAAATTTACCAAGACTATAAGTGGTGTTGAAAATCGTTTTGATGTGCAAAAGCGTACCGGTGAGTTTCTCTATGAAATAGACCAAAAGCATCAAGGAAAAAATATACTAATCATCGGCCACGCCGCGTCAGCATTCGCCCTCCGTTCAGCTGCGGAAGGTGCTGACATGAAACGTGCGATCGTGATACGTAAGGAGGGTTATCTAAGTAACGCGGAATACATCAATCTGCCGTTTGTACCACTGCCGCATAACGACTTGTATCAACTCGACTACCACCGCCCTTACATTGATGACTTTGAGGTGTTCGACGAGGATGGAACTAAGCTAGAGCGGGTAAAGGATGTGTTTGATTGCTGGTTTGAAAGCGGTTCAATGCCATACGCCCAGCATCACTATCCGTTTGAAAACAGAGACCGATTCGATAAGGAATTATTTCCGGCTAACTTTATTGCCGAGGGTCTCGATCAGACTCGTGGTTGGTTTTATTCGCTAATGGTTCTGGGCGTAGCCCTCTTTGACAAGTCTCCATATCAGAACGTTATTGTGAACGGTCTTATTATGGCCGAGGATGGGCGAAAGTTGAGTAAGAAACTACAAAACTATTCTGAACCAACAAACTTGGCTGATCGGGTAGGTGCTGACTCAATGCGATTTTACCTATTATCGTCACCAGTAGTCCGTTCAGAAGATATCAATTTTTCTGATAAGGAGGTCGAAGACTTAATGCGTAAAAATATTGGTCGTTTGCACAACGTGCTCTTAATGTACGAAATGTTTGTTAACGATACAAAGGCCAGTGACGAATCAGACAACGTACTTGACCGCTGGATCGTTGCCCGACTCAACCAGCTCATAAAAGAATCAACCGAAGGCTTCAAAAATTACGAGCTCGATAAGGCCACTCGTCCGATCACAGACTTTATTGATGACTTGTCAGTCTGGTACTTGCGTCGTTCCCGGGACCGTCTGAAAGGGGAAGATCAGTCGGATAAAAAACTGGCACTTGGAACTTTACGCCATGTTCTCAAAACGCTCTCTTTGGTGATGGCACCATCGATGCCTTTCTATGCCGATTACTTGTGGGGAAGAGTAAAGGAGGAGGCTGATGAGGAAAGCGTGCATTTGTCTCGTTGGCCAGAAACTGCCATGCCAGACCCGGTAGTATTGGGTGAAATGAGTTTGGTCCGAGAATTTGTGACCTTAGCGCTTGAGGCGCGAACTCGAGCGGGTGTTAAGGTACGTCAGCCGTTACCGCAACTCACCATTAATATCGAGCTGGAACCGGAGTACGCGATCATCGTTGCTGACGAAGTGAATGTAAAAAAGGTGGTTGGCGACGCAGGAATTTCTGAACGTGCGATTCTTGACACGGCTATAACTCCAGAATTAAAAATGGAAGGGGACGCGCGCGATTTCATCCGTGCGGTACAGGAAATGCGCAAGACACAAGGTTTGGAACCAAGTGATCGTATTACTCTAACCGTACAAACATCGGATGGGGGAGAAGCAATCTTGCGTGCTTTTGAATCCGAAATCAAACGAGTCACTGGCACGGACTCGATCACCTTTGGTGATGCCGATGGGGAAGAGATAAAGGCCGGTGACCACTCGTTTACTGTCGAGGTTAAGCGTTAGGGTGTTTATTGACAAGGGAGCGAAAAGGGCGCGGCCGGAGGCCGCGCCCTTTTCGCTTTGAGCTTTCTACTTTAAACTTCTCCTGTGTCTCATAAGATTTACACTACCGAAGCGATCGTTTGCGGCTCGCGAGCGAACAATACCTCCGATAAAGCCTTCCTGCTTTTTACCCGTGACGCCGGAATGTTGTGGGCAACTGCACGCAGTGTGCGTGAAGAAAGATCACGGCAACGATATGCGCTGCAGGATTTTTCGCTCATTAAGGTTTCTTTGATACGGGGCAAAAGTGGTTGGCGCATCGGAAGTGCGGAAGGGGAGTTGAATTACTTTCGAGGAGCTCGAAGTGATACCAGAGAAGCCAGAGCTGCTATCGCTGGTATCGTGCGTCTTTTGCGTCAATTTTTGCACGGCGAAATCTCTCACGGAACTCTCTTCGATGACACCAAACTAGCGCTGGAAAAAGCCAAGGAAGAATCTCTGCAGCATTCCGATCTGTTGGATATTTTTAGTTTGCGACTACTTCACATACTTGGTTATATTGCGGTCACTCCAGAGTTGGAAGGCTACATTACTGCTCAAGAATGGTGGAAACTCCCGTCTTTGTCAGAAACTGCTAGTGCAGCCATAGAAAAAGCCAAACAAGTCAGTCACCTGTGATGTTATAATAGTCCGATGTCGGACAAGCGCTCCAGTGAAAAATTAGACGCTCTGCGAGAACGCCTTTACGCGCGTGGTGACGAAGAACGCCCAAAAACGCGCATGAAATTAGACTCGGAACGTTCTAATACGGAAAATGTCGCACAAGTATTCGATGTGCAGCCGCCGCGTCACGTACCGCCAGCCACTGCGCCGGACACACCTATCGAGCCTGGACCCCCTCTGCCTATCAAAGCGCCGATTTCACGACGTTGGAGAGTTCGTCTCGTGCTTTTTGCACTCGGTTTTTTTGTGCTGTCCCTACTCGCTTCGAGCGTTTATCTTCTGCTTGGACGCAATAACGTAAGTGGCGAGAACATAGAACTTTCGGTCACTGGACCATTCACAGTAGGAGGTGGAGAAGTATTGTCTATTCAAGTGGGAGTAGCCAATCAGAACAATGTACCGGTTGAGTCTGCAACTTTGATATTGGAATATCCGTCAGGTACACGCTCGGTTGATGATGAAGGGAAAGAACTATTCTCTGAACGTTTTCCATTACCAGAAATCGCACCTGGAGAAATTCTTAACCAAACATTTCAGGTCCGTGCATTTGGAGAAGAAAATCAGGAGTCAGAAATTCGCGCTTCGATCGAATATCGTGTGAGCGGCAGCAACGCAACCTTTTTCAAGGAAACAGAACCTTTCAAATTCAAAATCGGCAGCGCTCCAGTGGTCTTAAATATTGATGCTGAAAAAACCATATCATCCGGACAAGAGACAACAATCACTATTGAAGTAGTTTCAAACTCGCCATTGCCACTCAATGACTTATTGATTAAGGCCGAGTATCCTTCTGGCTTCGATTACACTAGTTCAGACCCTTCGCCACACAGTGGTCGTAATATTTGGAAAATCAGTGAGTTACCACCAGAAGGCACAGCAACAATTAAGATAACCGGTATTGTGATTGGCGCAGAGTCAGAGAAACGCGTGATTAAATTTGCGGCTGGTGTTGCTGGTAGTCGAGACGCCAACACATTAGCCTCAATCCTGGCAGTAGCAGAAACAGAGTTTGTTCTTGAAGACCCTTTCCTGTCAGTTGATGTTTCTATAGATGGAAAAAAAGACGAGGTTGTCAGTGTGGCACCTGGAATGCAGACAAACGTCATTCTCGACCTCAAAAACACACTGGACAATTCCGTTTACGATACAGTTGTAGAGGTGGTGCTTTCCGGTAACGCACTGTCTGACACAGAGGTCAGACCAGTGGGTGGACATTACAATTCTTCGAGCCGAACTATTCGGTGGGACAGTAGTTCTAGTGACGCTCTTACAGAACTTGGTCCGGATGGAAATGCTCGATTGGCCTTTACATTACTGCCGCAAACAAACGGTTTGCAGACACCAAACATCACTTTTTCAGTTAAGGTTTCTGGTCGTCGTGTTTCAGAGAATGGCGCGCGGGAAGAAATAGCAGGGACTATTGATCGCACTATAAAGGTGGAAAGTAAACCGGTTGTACAAGCGAGTGCAACTCATACCAGCAGCGACCCTGGTCCAGTACCTCCAGTGGTGGGGCAACCAACGACTTATACGATCGCTTGGAAGGCACAGAGTTCAGCTAACAATCTATCGAATGTTACTCTAACAACTAGTCTTCCTGCTTATGTCACTTGGACTGGTGTGACTAGCGGTTCTGGGCAATGGAGTTACAATCCAACCAGTCGAATTGTAGAATGGAAGGTCGGCTCTATGCAGTCTGGGCGGGAAGCGGACGGTACCTTCCAAGTGTCCTTCTTGCCAAGTGCCTCGCAAATTGATAGAACTCCAGATATCATTGGTGACTCGCATTTGCGAGCGGATGACAGTTTCACTGGGACGGTACTTCGATCAACGACCGGCGCTTTGACCAGCGAGCTTGATGGTGACCGAGAAAGCGGCGTGGTACAGGCTAATTAAAAATCACAAATATCAGAATGACAGATATGGATAACAAGATGGAAAAAATAGTATCGCTTTGTAAGCGACGTGGTTTTATTTTTCAAGGCAGTGAGATATATGGTGGCTTGGCCGGTACCTGGGACTATGGCCCGCTTGGTGTGATGCTCCGTGAAAATATTCTTCGCGAATGGTGGAAGATGTTTGTTACCGATCGAGAAGATATGTATGGCATCAACGCTTCTATTTTAATGAACGAGCGAGTGTGGGAAGCTAGCGGCCATACTGGCGCTGGATTTTCTGACCCGATAACTGAATGTACTAAGTGCCACCATCGCTTTCGGGCTGATCATCTCAAAGACGCTGCTGTTTGTCCGGATTGCGGAGGAATCTTGGGAGAAGTACGTAACTTCAACTTGATGTTCGAAACAAAGGTTGGCGCGGAAGGAAATGTGAAGTCCTACCTGAGGCCAGAGACTGCGCAGGGTATATTTGTGAACTTCAAAAACGTAGTGGACACGATGAGTCCAAAGATGCCTTTTGGTATCGCTCAGGTTGGCAAGGCATTTCGAAATGAGATCGCGCCGCGAGATTTTCTCTTCCGAGTTCGTGAATTTGAACAAATGGAAATCGAGTATTTCGTGAAAGAAGATGAATGGGAGCAAAATTTTGAAGTGTGGCTTGAATATATTCGAAAGTGGTTTGATCGACTTGGCTTGTCGCGTGATAACTTGCGCGAATTTGAAGTTCCACAAAATGACTTGGCGCACTACTCTAAGCGCACAGTTGATTTTGAATACAACTATCCAGGCAAGGGCTTTGACGAAATATCTGGTTTTGCCTACCGCACCAACCACGATCTAAAAAGTCATCAAGAGGCCAGCGGCGCCTCGCTTGAATACATCGAACCGGATGGTACACGTTTTATTCCTCACGTACTTGAGCCATCGTTTGGACTTGGACGCGCTATTACCGCCGTGTTTTCAGAAGCCTACACAGAAGACGAAATGGGTGGCGATGTTCGTACTTACCTAAAACTGCCAGTTCATTTGGCGCCGTATCGCGTGGCGGTTTCTCCACTTCTCAAGAACAAGCCGGAGTTGGTAGAGAAGGCGAGGGAAGTGTTCTTGTTGCTTAAAAAGGAGTTTGGAAACGTCGCGTGGGATGACAATGGCAATATCGGCAAGCGGTATCGTCGTCAAGATGAGATCGGCACGCCATATTGTGTTGTGATCGACTTTGACACGCTGGGGGAAACTCCAGAGCTTACAGACACAGTCACCATTCGTGACCGCGACACTGGAGATCAGAAGAGGGTTGCCATTTCTGAATTGGTGGCTACACTGAAATAACTATGTCCGAAAAGAAAGCTCGCTACCTGACGACTACGTTACCTTATGTAAATGCTGACCCTCATGTCGGCTTTGCGGCCGAAGTTCTTAATGCTGACGCACTTGCGCGCTACTGGCGATTGATTGGCCACGAGGTATTTTTTAATACCGGTACTGATGAACACGGACAAAAGCTGGCTGATAAAGCGGACGAAAAAGGCCAGTCACGTCAGGACTATGTAGATCACTTCGCGAATGAGTTTAGAAAATTAGGCGAAGCGCTGAATCTTTCCTACGATCGTTTTATTCGTACAACTGATGCAGATCACAAAATAGCCGCTCAGGCTATTTGGAAGAAGTGTCTCCTAAACGGCGACATCTACAAAAAGAAGTACAAAGGTTTGTATTGCGTAGGTGACGAAATGTTTTTGCGCGATAGTGATTTGGTGGACGGCAAATGTCCTAACCATCCAAATATGGAGCCGCAGATGGTGGAGGAAGAAAACTATTTCTTTGCGCTTTCGAAGTATCAAGATTATCTAAAAGATTATTTGTCCAAGGAAGGCGTGGTTGAGCCGGAATGGCGACGTCTGGAAGCTCTTAAGTTTGTTGAGGGAGGTTTGGAAGATTTTTCTATTTCACGTGAGCGCTCACGACTCGATTGGGGTATCGATGTGCCCGACGATGAGAATCAGGTTATGTATGTGTGGTTCGACGCACTCACCAACTACATTTCTACACTTGGCTGGCCGGAAGATAAAGACGGTAACTTCAAGAAGTTTTGGGAGGAAGGGGAGACGACTCAATTGGCAGGCAAAGACCAAATTCGCTTTCAGTCGATTATGTGGCAAGCGATGCTTAAGAGTGCCGGAGTGAAGGCGACGGATAAAGTCGTTTATCACGGCTTTATTACTTCAGGTGGGCAGAAGATGTCTAAGTCGCTTGGCAATACCCTTAATCCTTTTGATCTAGTAGCACGCTACGGCACCGAGGCCACACGTTACTTACTATTGCGTCATGTCCATCCTTTCGAAGACTCCGATATAACTATTGAACGCTTGGATGAACTTTACACCGCAGGCCTAGTAAATGGCTTGGGTAACCTTGTAGCGCGTGTGATGAAAATGGCAGAGACGCATCTTGATGAGCCGATCACAAGGCCTGAAGCAGTCGGGTTCGCTAAGGAATATGTTGAAGCTTTGGATAACTTCAATATTCAAGCAGCTGTAGATTATGTGTGGAGTAAAGTAGGTGAGCTTGATGAAAGAATTGCTGAGACAGAACCGTTTAAGCTGGTGAAAACAGACAAAACCGCGGCGATAAAAATAATCACCGACCTCGTAAGTGATCTCTATATTGTGGCTCGGATGTTGCATCCGTTTATGCCAGACACTTCTCGAATAATCAAAGAAGCCATTCTCCAAAATAAAAAACCAGAGAATCTCTTTAATCGGCTGGAAGGGTAAGTTTCAAGTAGTTATGAAAAACGCCATTATTTTGCACGGCATGCCCTCCAAAGAGGAGTATTATTCTGACGAATATCCTTCGGCTAGTAATTCTCAGTGGGTGCCCTGGTTACAAAAACAATTGCTAATCAGAGATATACCGGCCGTTACTCCCGAAATGCCAATTTCATACCTGCCAGACTATGAAGTGTGGAAAAGAGAATTTGAACGTTTCGATATAACTCCAGAAACGATTCTGGTGGGTCATAGCTGTGGCGCAGGTTTTTTATTGAGATGGTTAACAGAAAATAAAGACGTACATGTCGGCAAAGTAATATTGGTCGCCCCTTGGTTGGATCCCGATAAGGAGTTGGCAAATGA
>Ga0155127_18_pt3 | contig 36955 bp, 40 predicted proteins | sample RifCSPhighO2_01_FD_106095 | JGI IMG/M metagenome (GOLD analysis project Ga0155127, IMG submission 106095) | Candidatus Kaiserbacteria bacterium RIFCSPHIGHO2_01_FULL_46_22
TCCTCGCCAATGGTCAATAACGGTTCGTATGTGTGAAATTGTGTTTTCAGGAATATTGTCGAGGTCAAACCAGGCCAAATCATCATGTTTATCTAGTTCATTGATTTTCGGACTTCCTTTCCAATCTTTTGACTCTAAGAAAAAATCAAAGTATTCGCGCTCACCGGAGTTTCTATGAAGTACATGCACAATCTTCAACGAGCCAGGATCTATATCTAGATCTACTTCCTCTTTAGCCTCACGAATAACTGCATCCTCTACTGTTTCGTTACCCTCCAGATGACCAGCGGGCAAATCGTACATTCCATCTTGCCATCCGGTATTAAATCTGCGGATCAGCAGGATTTTATTATCCTGACTAATGATCAAATAGGCCGCCGAGAAAAATTGGAATCGGGGTTTGGACATAGAGTTATTCTACTCCCCATTTTAAAAATTAGAATTCTATGGTTAAAGCCTTGTGATCGGAAGCAATGTCATCCAGCACCTGAAAATTCTTCACTTCGATATCTGGATTGGTAAAGATGTAGTCACAAGCTTCAGTCTTGTGCGTTAATGGAGTACGGGTAGTCAAAACTCCCTTTTCCTTAACGTGATTGACCAATATTTCATTGATTAGTTCTATAGATGGGCTATCCGGCACTAGGTTAAAATCTCCACACAACACAACCTGACCTTCTAACTTACGCACATAATCAGCAATCAGACCGCATTGGCGTAATGTCTCGTCGTCACCATTTTTATGTGAGCCAATGTGGTAGCCGTGATGGTTGAGAATGTGTAACAAACCATCTTTTGTGTCTACCGCAACATGCTGCAAAGCACGGCCAAGGTTGTAATCTGTCTCTTCCAGGTAGTCAAAATCTACTGTGGCTTCTTTGTAGGTGTAAACATTGTGGGTTTCGAGAAACGGCAGACGACTTATGATGGCGTTACCCCACTTTGCCTCGCGCTTCATATATTTGAAGTTATGAGAAGCGGTGTGATAGGCGTAGTCGTAACCGGTATGCTTCTGTAACTCTTCTAGATCCTCAAAGAAAAAGCTTGAACCACCACCAACGGCGACCACCTCCTGCATACATACAATGTCTGCTTGTTCACGCACCAACAGATTTACCAGTTGTTTATCTAACTTACCGCCCCAGATATTGAGTTGTAGAATTTTCATTGGTAGCGCTTTATTTTCTATACTTCAAAACTTACAAAATGAGATGAAGTTGTGTTCGCTGGAGGGATGGCTGCGCTGGAGCCGTATATAACATACGGTGACAAGTAGTCAGACTGAAGCGAATACAAATTCGCTCATTTTGTAAGTTTCTGTCGGGTGAGCGCCTGTGCCGCATTCATCGAGTGCTGGTAATAGAGTGCTTTAACTCCCTGCTTCCAGGCATTTAGATAAAGCTGATTGATGTCCTTAGCTGACACGCCAGGCGGCACCATTATATTGAGTGACTGACCCTGATCTATATACGCTTGGCGCGCTGCTGCCTGCTCAATAATGATAGCCTGATCCATCTCTGGAAAAGTTCGGAAAACTTTTTTCTCTTGATCACTTAGGAAATCGAGATGCTGTACAGAACCATCGTGATCACGGATCGAACTCCATACCTCCTTAGTATTCTTATCTTTTTCCACTAAGATCTCTTCCAAAAATGTATTCTTAATGGTCACCTTGAGTTTAGCCACATCCTTAACATAAGCATTGCTCCAAACCGGCTCAATCGATTGTGACACCTGTCCCAAAATGAAAGCGGAGGAAGTAGTCGGGGCAATTGCGAAGATTGTGGTATTACGACGGCCGTAACCCTTCAATACTTCTGGTTCACCAAACTCCTTGGCCAAATCCTTCGAAGCGGACTCTCCTTTTTCTTTTAGACCTTTCCAAATATCCACGTTCATCTTGGTAGCTTCTTCACTTTCGAGAGCAATACGCTTGGACTGGAGATATGAGTGCCAACCTAGAACACCCAAACCTAAAGCTCGATGATTCTTAGCAAAGTTGTAAGTACGCTCCATAAACTGGAAAGCTTGTTTGTCGGACTGCTTTTCGGAATCACGTAATGTCTCTAGTCGAGTACAGAAGTCACTTATCACCGCATCTAATAAGGCAACCATAGTCTCCACAAGATCAGTGTCTTTCCATTCATCATAGTGAAGAAGATTCATTGAAGAAAGACAGCAAACGAACGAGTTGTTCTCATCAGACGGCAACATAATCTCCGAACAAAGATTGGAAGCATAGATCTTCATATCCTTATCCTTGTACACATCTGGTTTGTTGTTGTTGGCATTATCGGTAAAAAGAATGTACGGATAGCCAATCTCGCCGCGACGCTGAATCACTTTGGCCCAGACTTTCCGCTTATCCTGATCACCTTCAACCATCGATTTCATCCACTCATCCCCCACTGTGACAGCGTGGGTCATATTTTGAATCGGGTTTCCCTCAGTTCCTATGTCGAGAAATTCCATCACGTCTGGATGTTCCAACGGTAAATACGGAGAAAAAGAACCGCGGCGTACTTTGCCTTGTGACACCACATGGATCAAAGTTTCAAACATCTGCATAAAGTGTACTGGACCGTTTGAGGAACCGTTGTTTTTGATCTCAGCGCCACGGGCCCGGAGGGCGCCAAAGTAGCCAGATGTACCTCCTCCATATTTAGACATCATTCCATTCTCCGCATGGGTGTACATGATGCTCGACATATCATCAGCAATATAAGAACCGAAACAACTGATCGGGAAGCCGCGACCTAGTCCAAAGTTGGCCCAAACTGGTGTTGAGAACGATATCCACCCGCGCGAGACATATTCATAGAGTTTATCGGCATAACCGGGTCGCTTTAAAATACTTTCTGCTGTATCAGCAATTTGTCGCACACGTTCCTCCGGGGTCTGTCCCTCAAGGGTATAGCCACGCGACATAAATTGACGCGAACTTTCGTTAAGCCAGTACCAGGGTTGCTTCCTGTCGATCATAGGATAGTAAATAGGGATTAGTAAGAAGTGTAACGTTTAGAACAAGTCATCCGATGTAACCGAGCTTTGTCGTTTGCTGTAGTTGATGGATCGTTTATCGAAGAAATCAACGTGCTTAGTGGCAATCACTTCGTCGTTAAACCATTCGGTTTTGTCTAGTAATGCCTCGTCAACTGAAAAGACAGCTGACATACCGATCGATTGGAGTGAATTGTTAAGACGATGCTTAACAAATTCCTTCACTTGATCCTTTGGCAAAAATTCCAACTCGCCGGTTTCAAAAATCCAATCAATGATAGCGCTCTCAGCCTGATAAGCTTCTACACACATCATTCGAACCGTCTCACGATGAGACTGATCGAACCATTCCGGATGTTCATCACGGATAATATTGATGAGGTCGATACCAAACATTCCATGAATCTGCTCCTCCTTAGAGGTAGCCTCAACGGCATTTGAAATACCCTTAAACAGGTTCTTATGCTTGTTGAAGGACATCATTATAAGAAACTGTGAGAACAAAGACACGTGTTCAATAAAGAGTGAGAACAACAGAATTGCCTGCGAATACTCTCGCATTTCGCCAGTTTTAGAAAAAGTAATCACTTTTTCCAGATACTCCACACGTTTCTTGATAACTGGTATATCCGTTAGTTTTTTGAATTCATCATTCAAACCAAGAATATCAAGGAGGTGGGCGTAAGCGTCCATATGTCGCACTTCTGACTCAGCAAAAGTGAATCCAACAGCGCCAATTTCAGGTTTTGGGATTCGGCCATAAATGTTGCCCCAAAAACTTTTCACAGCAACCTCAATCTGCGCAATTGCTAACATCGTCTTCTTAATTGCGTCGCGTTCATGATCAGCTACACGAGTCTTGAAATCATCAATATCACGCGTGAAATTAAATTCGGTATGTAGCCAGTAGGAGTGACGGATTGCAGTTACGTATTCGAGTAATTCTGGATACTCATAAGGCTTCAAGTTGGTGCGCTTGCGGAAAATATCTCGCTGACGAAGTCGCTTTCTTTCAGCTCGATAGATAATGTAGGCCTTTGCCGTCTCAAAAAAACTGAGCTCCATCAGCGCTGCCTCTACCAAGTCCTGTATTTCCTCGACCGTAGGATAACCATCGACACATTTGCCGTAGTGATGGTCGCCCGGTTCAGCGGAACCCGCGGCGTCGCACATCGCCAATATTTTTTCGTTGACCAACGTAGCGACTTTCGCAGCGTCCTGTGCAGAACCTTCGCCAGTTTCACCAAAGGCCTTCAGCACTGCTGCTTCTATCTTCGCTACCTTGAAATCAACGACCGAACCGTCTCTTTTTCGGATCTGTGTGATCTCCATAAGCACAAAATTACCTAGCTAATAAAGGAGCCCGTTTACCTACGGAAAAAACAAACCGATCTCACGCAAAATTGATCGTCGAATATGCAATCAGTTCTGCAAAAGATCGGACAAAGTTGACCTCCAGCGCGATGCTCTCCTTGCCGTCGCGTAGATACATAATAACACTTCAGAAAATATGTAAATTATGTCCATAACAGCACAGACATACAGAAAACGAGACAAATAAAGGGCGGTTTGGCCTCCGGCCAAACCGCCCTCCTTCCAGTTATCCACAACTGCCAAATTCGCAATCATTTTCGCGACCTACGCAACACTACCTCTCATGATTTCTAAATGAAAACCCGTGCCCAAAGCAGGCACGGGAGTGTTCAACAGCTTTGCAGATCAGACCTCTACTCTACCAGCAGAACGTTGGCCGAGATGTATTGGCGTGAACAGTGGGTCTAAAGTAACAACTACCTCCTCTTCGTCGATCAATCCTAGGTACTCGCAAGCGCGGCGCAAACGCCAATACTCGACCGTTTCCGTATACAACACTTTCATGTGGTCGACAGAAGGGACCTGCGCTTCCTCGCATACAGAAGTGTGATGTTTGAGTTTGTAGCGAATTTCGTCTCTTTGTCTCACCAGACGTTTATTCGCCCAATTGACGATGTCAGACAAGGAAGTGCTTGCGCTCTTAATGCACAACTCCTTAACCAAATAGTCGTGATGGCGCTTAAACTCTTCCCATATTACGAACCATTGTTTATGCGCTGGTGTGACACCGCCAGCAACAAAGTACAACCCCGCGGCCAGAGTCATAAGGACCACCAAAGGTATAGCGGTGTCCATATGCAACGGGACGTCAGTCACTATCATAATTCCTAGAAGTGCCAGTGCCAGAATGACAGCAGACACTAGGAGGAAAATTATCCGTTTTCGTTGATAGTGCTCGACTCGCCGACCGATATCAAACGGCGATTCTCTGGACAGATTTTTTCTCTGCCAAGCTTCTCCCAAAGACTGAACTTGTACCATCGAACCACTCCCTGTTCCATCATCCATCATGGATGAACCAAATAAAACAATACACCGCCACCGTGGAGCGTCAAGAAATGGAGGTTCAAAACTATGTGCTGCTACTATTTTTTAAGTGAATCGCGAATTTCGCGCAACAGTTTTACCTCCTCTGTTGGCTCAATCTCCTTTTGAGACTCAGGCTTCTCGTCTTCAGTGCGTTGAAGACGACGCAAAACCTTTATCGCTACAAAGATCGAGAAAGCAATGAGGATGAAGTCAATCACTGACTGTAAAAAGATTCCGTAAGAGATAGTGGCTCCGTCTACTCGCACAGACCAGTCGCGGAAATCTATGCCACCGAGAAGAATACTAAGCGCGGGCATAATAATATTTTCAACCAAAGATGAGACAATCTTGTTGAAAGCGGCTCCGACAACTACTGCTACGGCCAAGTCAATAACATTACCTTTCAGCGCGAAGGCTTTAAATTCCTGTAACAACCCTTTGGCCTTTTTTTGATAGCTCATAAGATAAAATTAAAAATATTTTAATGATGATGGTGACTGTGTCCATTACTTTCCGTGTCTAAAACCACTCTTTGTCCGAACCACCAAGCAGCGATGGCGGTTGTGGTCGGTACAGCTAGAATGAGACCAATTGAACCAATCAAGATACGCGCCAGCTCCGCCGCAATTACTTCCTGATTAAGGGTGAAATATAAGGGAGCGTTACTGGTAGAGAACAACAGTACAAGTGGCAACGCAGCACCGACGTATGCGAACGCCAAAGTGTTCACCAAACTACCCACATGATCGCGACCGACTCGAAGCGCACGTTGATACAACTCGAAGGCAACCAAACTGTTGTTGGCGGCGCGCAATTCCCGCACTACCGAAGCCTGTGTGATAGAAATGTCATCCAAAACACCGAGTACACCAATAATGATACTGCCAAGCAATAGTCCTGCTAGATCAAGCTGACCTTCGGTTGCGAAATTAAGATAGACAGAAGCATCGCTTCCGTAACCAGAGAGTCGCAGACCTGAAACGAACAGCCAAGCGATGCTGCTTGTGGCCAGCACGGCCAAAATCGTGCCGCTGAAAGCGATGGTAGACAACGCATTAAAGCCATGAGTACCAAACAGTGCCAGCGCCAATATGACAGCCGAGACCAAGAGACTCATCAAGATCGGATCATAACCAGCCAGAAGCGCTGGCAGAAGCACAAAGACTATACCAAGAATACTCAGGAGCAATGAGCCGAGCGCTCTGAGCCCTTGCTTTCCTGCCAGCCACAAAAGTAGACCGACGAAAAGTCCAAACAAAATAAGGAGACCGTGTCCGCGATCAACATCCTTAAGGATAAAAATTTCACGGCCATCAATATCACGTAAATGACTAAGGTAGATACGATCGCCGCTTTCTAACATCACTAAATCATTCTCGAAAGTGATCACATCATCAGTCCTTTCTCCTTCAAGCAAACGTGCTTGCACTGTTTGTACAGTAGTGAAAGCCTCGGTGCCCATAATGCGTTCGCTTCGTTCGTCCGTCACCTCTATTACTTCAGCACGCAGTATGGCCTGAAGTTCTTCGTAAGCAGTTTGCGCACTAACTACCGGTACCACGAACAAAGACGCTATTAATGTCCAGATGATTCTTTTGCGCATATTGCCCAGTGTACTTTTTAAGCAAGTAAAAGAAAAGTGCCCTTTTCCCACAATGGTTATTGCATTTATATTGTAGTTGGGTGTATAACACTAATAGAGTGGTGAGCGGACGCCACTTTGTTTTTAAGGAATAGTCCGCATGGAGAAGCATAATGAGGATGTACAGGATATTTGGAAGGGTACTTACTGCCTTCGGATTCCTCCTGAATTTCATCAACCCAGATCCGTGAAGACTACGAGGCTCTCACGGATCCCGCTCGAGCGGTAATCTCGGGAAATATCAGCCGGACAGGTAAAACTGTCCGGCATTTATGTACCTGGGATACAAAAAGCCGCGGGCTAAAGGCCCACGGCTTTTTGTTTTCAAATGGCAACTAGTTCATTTTAACGTCGATCGAGACACCGGACGGTAGAGAGAGGTTAGTCAACGCTTCTACTACCTTCCCGCTCGGATTTAGGATGTCGAGTACGCGCTTATGGAGGCGCATCTCGAATTGTTCTCGCGCATCTTTATCGATGAACGTCGAGCGGTTAACGGTGTACTTTTTGATTTCAGTTGGCAGAGGAATCGGTCCAACTACCTTGGCGTCAAAACGCAAAGCAGTGTCGATGATCTGTTTTACCGAAGCATCAAGAATCTTGTGCTCGTAAGCACGCACGCGAATACGCAATTTCTGCGCGTCAGCCGGTGTGGCCTCCTTTTTCGTTGCGCGTTTTACGGTCTTTTTAGTTGCAGTTGCCATGTCAATTTACGATTAAGCTTAGGCGACGATCTTAGTGACCACGCCGGCACCTACGGTCTTGCCGCCCTCGCGAATAGCGAAAGACTGCTTTTCCTCAAGTGCTACTGGAGCTACCAACTTCACTTTGAAGGTGGCAGTGTCACCAGGCATAACCATCTCTACGCCGTCAGCCAAAGTAACCTCGCCGGTTACGTCAGTAGTACGTACATAGAACTGTGGTTTGTAACCAGTGAAAAATGGTGTGTGACGACCTCCTTCGTCCTTAGATAGAACGTATACCTCAGCTTCGAAGTCAGTGTGAGGCTTTACAGAACCCGGAGCAGACAATACCTGACCACGGTGTACATCCTCCTTCTTGATACCGCGGATAAGGATACCAGCGTTGTCACCAGCTTGTGCAGCATCGAGTGACTTGTTGAACATTTCAACTCCAGTCACTGTTGACTTAGCAGTGTCCTTGATACCGACAATTTCAATTTCAGAACCAACCTTGATAGCACCACGCTCTACACGACCAGTTACTACCGTACCGCGACCTTCAATTGAGAAGATGTCCTCAACTGGCATAAGGAACGGCTTGTCGAGCTCACGCTCAGGCATTGGGAAGTAAGTGTCCATAGTGTCAGCAAGTTCAAGAACTTTTTGACCCCATTCGCTTGAAGTGTCTTCAAGAGCCTTAAGACCAGAACCCTTGATGATTGGGGCTTCCTTGTCGAAACCGTTCTTCTCAAGAAGTTCACGGAGCTCTTCTTCTACGAGCATAAGCATCTCTTCATCTTCAACCATATCGCACTTGTTGAGGAAGACGATGATCTTTGGTACGCCTACCTGCTTAGCAAGAAGAACGTGCTCACGAGTCTGTGGCATCGCACCGTCGGTAGCAGCTACCACTAGGATAGCGCCGTCCATCTGTGCAGCACCAGTGATCATGTTCTTGATGTAGTCAGCGTGGCCCGGAGCGTCAATGTGTGCGTAGTGACGATTAGGAGTCCAGTACTCGCTGTGAGAAAGCGAAATAGTAATACCGCGCGCCTTTTCTTCAGGTGCTTTGTCGATGTCCTCTACAGCCTTTACGTTGGCGCCATAATCGCCGCCCTTAGCATTGAGAACATTTAGGATAGCAGCAGTGAGCGTAGTCTTACCATGGTCCACGTGACCGATGGTTCCCACGTTCATGTGCGGCTTGGAACGATCGAAATCTGCCATAACTAATTTAGTTAAATAAATTTTTTAATGGCCCGCACACTGCATTTAATCCGTGGAAAACGGAACTTGCGCAAAGTGGCAACGGCGCGAGAACATCGCGTTGCCGCTTGGCACACGTCTCCTTTGCAAAGATCGCTTATTCCCACGGAAAAACCGTGTACAGGTGGGCGTATCGTACAGGAATAAGCCAGTGATTGCAACGCTTCGCAAGGTTGACCACGCACCTAACCTATGGCCTAAAAGGGCCAAAGTAGGTGCTGGGTTGACACATCCACATATCTATTGAAAAATCTGTGATTTGTGCTATACTGAAGGTTGGTCAACATCCTGAAAAAGGAGGGGAACGAAATGTTCGCAGTTTTTTTGAGAATCGTCGCAACAGTGATGGTAATCGCTGTCATCAGCCCCGTTTCGGCCAGAGCCGAATTCACCCTCAGAGATTTCCTCTTTGAGCCAACTAAAAAATCTACCCGGGCGCACAATGTGCCCGGTAACACATCGTCTGAATTACAGACTCTGATGGAAGAGCTGACGTTTATGGCTACTGGTAAAAAGACAGAAATGCTAGTGGGCCACTACGTGTACTGCAAGACCCATCCGTCTGACTGTAAACCTCATAAGGAAGTGAGGGTTGTGGCTTTGAATAACTATACCTGGGGGCTGATAACATCGGTCAATGCTGAGGTCAACCGGACAATTCAATCCATGACCGATCAGGACCAGTACGGCGTCGAGGAGAAGTGGGTATATCCAGTATCTGGCTACGGCGATTGTGAGGACTACGTCCTTGTAAAACGTCAAAAATTGGCAGCCTTGGGACTTCCGATTTCAGCGTTGCTAATTACCAAAGCTGTCAGCAATGGTGAAGGCCATGCCATCTTGACTATAAGAACTAATAAAGGCGACCTCATCCTGGATTCACTCACCTACAAAGTATGGGCCTGGCATAAGTCGCCATATCTAATACTTGCTCGCCAATCTCCGTTCCACGCCGGAAAATGGGAGAGAGTGAGAGATTTGAGGAAAGAGGAAGCGTTTACTGCAGTTTCAAATAACCGCTAGTCAAGGTGATTTGACTCAGTCACACACAGATCGCCTGTTCACACATCGTGGACAGGCGGTTTTCTTTTTCCAATATTAAAAATTAAAAACACTGTGGCCCGGCTTTCTTCTGAAAGCCGGGCCTTATTCTTCAGTGAACAGTGACATTCTCTTTTACTCCTAGCATGGTCAGTTCGACCCATCTTGCGACAGTATTTTCTTCCGTGCATCCCTTCTTAGCACAATAATCAACTACTCCATACACCAGTTGCATCACGTTAAGTAGATCATTGCATTCTGTTAGAAATACTTTCATACGCTCCGGAATGAAGTGACCGCTCTTTCTTAAAACATCCGGCAATGTAAGTCCTAAAACTACAGTGTACGGTGGCGCTTGAGTAACATGAACATTATGCTCTTCAAGCGCAAATTCCAGCTGACGCAAATATTCTTGCGACAGCTGATGTTCAATCGAAGGGCGGGTAAGTTGCACTTTTACAGACATTCCTGCAGCCATTGGTACAGGGGACACTCCGATAGCAACAACCACATCTTCGTCTTCACAATATACGTATTTGGCCGTTTGCCCGCCAGGCTGAACGGTGAGTTGTGGATAGTACTGTCTGAGACACTTAAGAGCTGGATGCGTCATCGTTTTCTCCTTCCTTTCAAGGGTGCTCCTGTTTTTAGTATGGACCCGAATTGTCATCTCTGCAAACAAAAAGGGCGGGTCTAACGAGCCGCCCTTTTTGTTTAATTTCAAAATTCCTATTCTTCAACATCCTTCGGTACGAAGCCACGAGCTTTTTTGATATCTTCCGCAATGTTCGGAGGAACAACTTCGTAGTGATCAAATTCCATTGTCATATTGGCACGACCTTCGGTCATAGAGCGAAGTGTAGTGGTGTAACCAAAGAGTTCAGATAGCGGAACTTTGGCGCGAATAACCTTCACCAAGTCACGATCTTCAAAACCTTCCACCATACCGCGCTTGGAAGCCAAGTTGCCGTTGATGTCACCCATAAATTGCTCCGGTGTAGTGATCTCGATACGCATCACCGGCTCAAGGATAACAGCGCCGGCTTTCTTAGCAGCCTCACGGAAAGCGTTAATAGAAGCGAGTTTGAAGGCGATTTCTGAGGAGTCCACATCGTGGAAGGAACCGTCATAGAGTTCCACTGATATATCTTCCATCTTGTAACCCGCCACCTGTCCACGAGCCATCGCTTCTTTGGCACCCTTCATGATTGGAGAAATAAATTCACCTGGAATAACACCGCCCTTGATGCTGTTGATGAACTCGAAGTGCTCATCACGAGTAACGTTCTTCTTAACCTCCTCACCTTCAGCCAAAGGCTGCATTGGTCGGATGCGGATCTTAACGTGACCGTACTGACCACGACCACCAGTCTGTTTGATGTATTTGTATTCTGCTTCAGCCTCACGCTGAATAGTTTCACGGTAGGCTACCTGTGGCTTTCCAACATTCGCCTCAACACCGAATTCACGCTTCATACGATCCACCAAAATTTCCAAGTGAAGCTCACCCATACCAGCGATAATGGTTTCCATTGTCTCGTCGTCAGTTGAAACACGGAAAGTTGGGTCCTCGTCAGACAACTTCTTCATTGCGATACCCATTTTCTCCTGGTCGTTCTTGGTCTTCGGCTCAATACGCATTGCCACCACTGGTTCTGGGAAGGTAATTTGCTCAAGAGTTAGTTGGTGTGTCTCGTCACAAAGAGTGTGGGATGTTTTAACATCCTTAAGACCCACACCAGCAGCAATTTCACCCGCAAATACCTCTTCAATTTCCGTGCGCTTATCGGCCTGCAAACGAACGATACGGCCTAGACGCTCTTTCTCGCCAGTGTTGGCGTTGTAAATGTAACTACCAGACTTCACGGTACCAGAGTAAACACGGAAGAAAGTGAGCGCGCCAACGAATGGGTCGGTCTGGAGTTTGAAGGCGAGCGCGCAGAACGGCTCTGAGTCATCAGCCTTACGGAACTCTTCCGCATCAGTTTTTGGATTGATGCCTCTAACTGGAGGTAGGTCAACTGGTGACGGCAAGTAATCCACCACGGCGTCAAGCACGCGTTGTACACCAATGTTCTTTAGAGAAGAACCGGTCATCACTGGGAAAATCAGGTTACCGATCACTGCTTTACGCAAAGACGCTTTCAATTCATCAAGAGCAATTTGTTCACCGCTGAAGAAGCGCTCCATCAAAGTGTCGTCGGTTGAAACGATGCGCTCCACCAATTCGTCATGATACTTCTTGGCCTCTTCGGCGTAGTCAGCTGGAATATCGACTGGAGTCACGGTCATACCCATCTCACCGGTGAAGGTGTAAGCTTTCATCTCAAGCAAGTCGATAATACCCTGAAGGTTTTCTTCTGCTCCCCAAGGCAATTGATAACGAACAGCCTTTGGTGAAAGGCGCTTTAAGATAGATTCGTAAGAACGTTCGAAAGATGCACCCGTACGGTCCATCTTGTTGATGTAACAAATACGCGGTACCCCGGCTTCGTCAGCGTAACGCCAGTTGGTCTCCGACTGTGGCTCCACACCAGCCACACCGTCGAACACCACAACCGCGCCGTCGAGTACACGCATCGAACGCTTCACTTCAGCCGTGAAGTCGATGTGGCCTGGAGTGTCGATGATGTTGAAAGTGTACATCTGTGCCTTGTCCTTTCGATCCTCAACATCGGTCTTTGACCAGTTACAAGAAATCGCCGCAGCGGTGATGGTGATACCACGCTCTCGCTCCTGCTCCATCCAGTCGGTCACGGTAGCACCATCGTGCACCTCACCGATCTTGTGCGACATACCAGTATAGAAAAGCACACGCTCGGAAGTGGTAGTCTTGCCGGCGTCTACGTGGGCGACGATACCGAAGTTACGCAATTTTGCTAGAGGGAATTCACGGGCCATATAAATTTAAGGTAAAGGATTAGGGTTCAGGGACTAGTAAACTTTCTAAATAATAAAAGCGCGCGGGCGCGAACTAAAACTCATACAGATGGATGAGGCCTAGACGAAAGTGCCGGTACTATACGGTATTTGTGCCAAAACGGCAACCGCGAAGGGGCCAAAAAGTGAAGCTTTTTGGCCCCTTCATTGACTTTTCACTAAAATATGCTATTATTAACAAAGCTAAACACAGGAGGGACTAATGTTCGCCAGAATACTGACTTTTTTGACTGTCCGAGGAATAGCCATGATACTCGGCACGGCTCTGTACATCTACAGCGCTGTGGAACAGGCTCCAGCTCTTCGCTACATTCAGGCCGGAACCCGTTGGCTAGCCGACAATTTGGAAGCTGTCCTTACTGACGAATGGGCCGTATGGGTACCACTCTTGAATCTGGAACATTCGTTTGCATATGCACTATTCGTTGTCGGTGCGTACGCAATCATTGAGGTCTTCGAAGGAATAGTCGGACTATTCTTCCGCAAGTGACCCAGCCATCCTATGAGACATCTAAGGCCGCGAATCAGAAATGATCGCGGCCTTTTTACGTGTGCTACTATTTTAATTAAGTCACTGGTTCTACAGCGCGAAAGGAGGTATCCGATGCGCATGATCTTCATAGTTAGTGGACTGCTGGCAGCGACCTTTCAGAATGCACTCAGTGCCGAGCCTTACGACAAATTCAGCACTGAGGCTGATCAATGTATTCGTACCGCGCAGATGGTACGAAATAGAAAAGTCTTCAGTACAGACGAAGCGAATCCACGAGCGTTTCTGTCGGCCGCAGATGCAAAGTCGTATGTCGAATGGTCAACTCCCTTCGGCGGCGAAGACAACTCAAGATGTATTGAGACACTCCGCATATACATAATTAAGAAATAATTCGGAGAGGAAACAATAAGGCCGCCACATCAGACGTGGCGGCCTTTTACGTTTGTCATCTTTGAATCAAAGGATGAGGCGCATTAGGTGTTCGTCACCTTTTCGTCCCATTGACTTGAAACCGAACTTGCTCCGATAGAACGACACGAGCGAACCTCGCGCTGTTAACAAAGCGAATTTCGCTCTGTCCTGCTCTTTTATGTATGCCAAGGTGTGAGCTACCAACGCCTGACCAATTCCCTCTCCTTGATACTTTGGCATTACATTTACCCAAAGTATCTCGTAAGCGCCGTAATCCATCCAAGACACTACGCAGCCAGCAAAACCGACTATTCTGCACCTCCTTTCTGCTACGAAATAAATGGGCCGGAAAGGAGCGCCGTTAAACATAGCCCGCAACTCAACCTTTGATTGGATTTCGTATTTGGTGGAATAGTTTTTCCCGACAATCTGCGCGGCTTCGGATACCTCACCCACGCGCAGCCTTCTAATTCTTACTTGGCTACTCATCTTAAGAACCTCCTCTAAGAAAAGCCTACGTCATTTAAACCATAACGACTCCACAAACACAAAGCCTCGGACACGTAGTGTCCGAGGCTTTGAAAAAATATTTGAATACTCCTACCAAGCGAAGTGAGCGAAGGCACGGTTGGCTTCCGCCATCTTGTGCACATCATCACGCTTCTTCACGGCTGTTCCTTCATTCTTGGCAGCAAGAAGAATTTCAGAAGCGAGCGCTTTGAACATTGGAATGCCTTTTGCATTACGGGCAGAGCCGATAATCCAACGGAGTGCCAAACTGGTGCGTCGCTCTGGACGAACCTCGCGAGGAACCTGGTAGTTAGCGCCACCTACGCGGCGACTACGCACTTCCATCAAAGGACCGGCATTCTGGAGAGCAGTTTTGAAAACCTCTACCGGATCACCTCCCTCCTTGTCATTCTTAATTACATCAAAAGCGGCGTACACGACTTTGCGAGCAGTCTCTTTTTGACCACGTAACATTACGTAGTTAATCAACTTCTCCACCAACACATCGCCGAACATTACGTCCGGTCCTGGAATATTTCGTTTTTTTACTGGTCTTCGCATATGGTTCCTGTCTATTATCTATAGCGATTTATAAATTTGTCTTGTCTTGGTTACTTAGGGCGCTTGGCACCGTAGCGAGAACGACCTCGGCGACGCTTGTCCACGCCAGTAGCATCGTACTTACCACGAACCACAGTGTAGTTAACACCGATGTCCTTCACACGACCGCCGCGCACAAGCACTACGGAGTGCTCCTGAAGTGAGTGACCAATACCTGGGATATAAGCGGTGATCTCCTGACCGTTAGTAAGACGGACACGAGCAATCTTACGAATAGCTGAGTTCGGCTTACGAGGAGTCTTAGTAGTAACACGAGTACAAACTCCACGCTTGAACGGAGATTCGTATTCGTTTGGGCGGTTTTTGATTTTATCAAAACCGGACGCCAAAGCACCCACCTTGCTCTTTCGAACTGGGTTAACGCGCTTCTTCTTAATTAGTTGTCTGATCGTTGCCATAAAGCCCGCACACTCTACTATAGATAGATAATTTTGCAACCGTTTTCTAACGAAAAGCGGCCTCGACACTCCTTGGAGGAGGAGAGGGTGTCGAGGCCGCCTGAATGGGGAGCGTTCTTTTGAAGAACTTGATGCTACGCTCCCCGCCACTGTTATCGGGCAAGAACTGTTTCGTTAACTTAAATGTATCACATTCCAGGTAAACCAGTAAAGGCAGTGAATACGGACGAAACGACCACAGAGAACGGGCCCCAGAAGAAATTTATGAAGATAAATATAAATAGGAAGGTGCCGATCAATCCCCAACGTTCAAAACTATGCACGAAATTACGGTAGCCAAGCTGGGCCCGAAGTGGTAAAAACGGCTGGATGATCTTAGAACCATCTAGAGGTGGGATAGGAATTAGGTTAAAAAACGCCAGTAGCAAGTTGATATAGACCACATAGGCAGCAATATCAGTGAAGGCCATTGGCAAACCGAGTGGCGCCGCAAACCGGATAAGAAGAGCAAAAAGAAGCGCTAGTGCGACATTGGTAACTGGACCAGCAGCGGCCACCTTGGCTTCACCCCACTTTTGGTCGGAAAGGTTGTAGGGATTGTATGGCACTGGTTTAGCCCAGCCGAACATCAGGCCAGCGTTGGATAAGAAGAGCAGCGCCGGTACTACAACTGACCCTAATGGATCAATGTGAACTAATGGGTTAGGTGACAACCTGCCCTGCAAACGGGCTGTAGGGTCTCCCAAACGGTCGGCGGCGAAGCCGTGGGCCATTTCATGCAAAATGATTGAAATGATTAAAACGGCGATGGTTGCTATAACTGTGATTTCCATAGATAAGCAATGGTAACGTATTGGCGGATGGTTGCAAAATCTGATTCGTATGATAGTATTTCGCGCACATATGGCTAAGGTTTGCGACATCACAGGAAAAGGCACCCAAGTGGGTGGCCGTTACTCTAACCGCACTCGTGCGACGCAGTTTAACCCTTGCGGCAAGGTTCGTCGTTCTCCAAACCTACAGAAAAAGCGCATCTTCGTACCAGAGATCGAAACCTACGTAACACTCAATGTTTCAACCAAAGCTTTACGTACTATCGCCAAAAACGGCGCCTACAAGACTCTGAAGACTGCGGGACTTATTTAATCTTTTCAGAAGTGAAATACAAAAGACGCGAGGCAGAGCCTCGCGTCTTTTGTATTTACAAGAATCAACGCAATTACTTCTCTACGGTTGTAAAAACTACTCCGTTCCACTGACACTCCAAAGTATCGCCAGCCTTTATCCCATATTGTGCTGTGTCACCGTAAGCCTGGACGCATTTTGCACGCGCTTCCTGCTCACTGATGTCCGCGACAGACAAGACTGTCTTGCCGTTTAGATCAACCTTCAATTCCGCGACTGTGAATTCGAACGGAAGTGCAAATTTTTGACGCAAGAAGCCATTTAAGTAGAGCACGAATTCATTTTCACCAAGCGGTAAGGCCGTTGTCACTTGGTGTGACCAAGGCCCGTCTTCTGTCTTGATTTCAATCGGTCCATAAACTGATTTCCCTTGATTAAAGATGGCGAGCGTAACCTCCTCCACCCCTTTTGCACGGCCATATATGCGAGGTGTGGCGCTTTTTGATACCGAACTTATGCTTGCCTCTGAATTAGACTGAAATGTTACCACTGCTTTGATGTTGGCCTGTTGCAACTCTGCAATACGCGCTTCTAACTGATCAATCAATTGCAAAACCTCGGCCCTTTGTACCGTGTCTAAAGTAGTGCCAGTTGATGCGGCTTCTGCTAGCGGTGTAAACGCTAAAAAAATAAATAACGCGATCAGTAAATGAATTTTCCGCATACCTGAGTTGATCATGAACGAGTGTATTTTATCGAAATAAATGTTTATTGAAACATTATAACTTAGACAAAAGCGACCGCCGAATTGGCAATCTATCTTAGATTGATTACTTGCCCATCCGACCAAATAACAACCTGGCCGTGCTCAATTGTACTCAATATTTCCACTCCACTATTAAACAAAAGGTCAGTGACTTCTAAATGCGGGTGTCCGTAGGAATTATCTTTACCGGCTGAAATAACCGCATAAGTTGGTGCAACATGCTCCAGAAACAATTCCGAAGTTGAGGTACGAGACCCGTGATGTCCCACTTTAAGAACATCGCTTTTTAAGTGCTCTCCTTCAACCAAAACCAAATACTCTTCGATTGCTTTCGGGGAATCTCCCGTCAACATAAGTGAGGTCTCACCAAAAATCAGATGGGCCACTATGGAAGCAGTATTACTTTCCATTTCGCGTGGGTCTGTATCGGGAAACAGAATCTCCAACACAACACCCGCGCCTAAATCGTAGCTTTGACCGCGAGTAGCGTAATAAACTTCTGACCTCTCAGCTTCGATTGCTTTTTCCACTGATTGCCAAATCGCCGTATCACTTTCATTCTCTGTCCTGATAACTTTGGACACACCATACCGAGCCAAAACTTCCGCGAAGCCTCCAATATGATCGGCATCGGGATGGGTAGCGACTATGTAATCTAGGTCTTTATCGGAAAACTCCATAACCTGACTAAGTTCACGTAATACGGCATTGTCTCCGCGCCCGGAATCAATCAGCATTTGAACACCGGTCGGTGACTGAATAAAGATTGCGTCGCCCTGGCCAACGTCCAGAAAAACCACACAAAGCTGTGACGGATCACACGTGTCAACACCAAACAGCCGGAATTTGCCTCCGGAAAATTCCGGCCACCACACCACCGCTACCGCCAAGAAAAGCGTCCCGAGTATTACTAAACGTCGTTTAATCAGCGTTTCATCCATATCGTTTTATTGTTATCATATGCCAATGAAATACGAAGCAAAAACGTTTGATATCCCGGACCTTAAAGGCATCTCTTCCCTGTCGATAAATGAGCACTTGAAGCTTTACCAGGGCTACGTAAAACACGTCAATCACATTCGTGAGGAACTGGAAAAAGTTAACGATTCATACGCCAAATCAGAGATGCTGCGTCGCATGGGCTTTGAGTTTGGTGGGATGCGCAATCACGAATACTACTTTGCGCAGTTTGTGGGTGGTGCCAAAGAATTGTCCGATGGAAAGATGCTCCAAATGATTTTAAAGCAGTGGGGATCGCTAGAAAACTTTATTGAACACTTCAAGAGTGTTGCCATGACTCGCGGCGTAGGCTGGGCAATGCTTTACCTAGATCGTCAGTCTGACCAACTAGTTTCCGCCTGGGTCGACGAACAACACTTTGGTCACCTAGCCGATCTGGACATAGTTCTAGGCATCGATATGTGGGAGCACTCTTATATGCTCGACTATCCGCCGAGTGAAAAAACTAAGTATATCGAAGCAGTGTTTGAAAATCTAAACTGGGAAGTGGTCGCGAGTAGAGTTTAAAGCTAAAAATAGAAGGTCTATAAAATGGGTGAAGGCAAAGCCTTCACCCATTTTATGTTTTCAGCTGTTAGTTTCAACAATCGTCCACCCTTTCAAGGAGTTATGAGGCCGGTTCAACTTCCAAACCAAATAACCCAACAGCAAATATCCAATCGGCACGAAGCAAAACGAAAACGCTGGGACCATAAACGAAGCAAACGGTAACGCACCAAACCACGCGGCCACTTTTATAATGTAAGCAAGTGAAAGATGCGTAACGTAAGCGATTGGAAGAGCGGCAGCTGGTGATACAAAAGCGATTACGCCAGTCAGGAAAGTAAGGAGCATTGCCGGAGCGACCATCGGCAATGCAAGTACATTAACTATGATCGCCACTGCGGAAAATTCCCCGATCTGGTAAAGGAGGAGTGGTAAAACAAATAGCTGGGTAACTACCGTCGCTACCAAAAATTCGCGTAACTTAAATGCACTCGGCATCCACTGTAAACGTTCTTCTAGGTGTGGTGTGAGTAATATCAGCCCCAGTGTAGCCAGAAACGACAATTGAAACCCTACGTCAAAAGCTAGCGAATATGGATTCCATAGAAGCATCAAAACACCCGCCAGAAGCAATCCGTTTAAGGCCAAATAAATACGTCCAGTCAAACCCACAACGAGTAGGAGTACGGCCATAATACTGGCCCGTATTACGGTCGCTCCCATTCCTACCAACACTGCAAACGCGACAATCGCCAAGATGCCAAAGAAAGTACTAATGCGCTTGCTTAAAAAACTTCGGCATAAATAAAGGATAAAATAAACAACGATCATTATGTTGTAGCCAGACAAAACCACGATGTGAATAATGCCCGTCCTACGAAATGTCTGCTCCAACTCTTCACCGAGTGATTGCTTAACCCCTAGCAATAAGCCTTCGCCGAGTCCAGCCGATGGCTCAGGTAAATAAACTTCTATTCTCCGCATAAATGCATGTTTGAGATCGAACAAGCGGCCGACCAGGGCGCTACCTTGGTCGGCCGCTTTTCGGTTTACTTTCGCATAGCTGATCATATATGAAACCCGCTGCGCCAGAAGATACCCTGGGTAATTAAACGTGCGACCAAGATCAGTTTCGAATGATTCTGGACGTTTCAATGTACCCTGCAAAAAAACCAAATCACCATAACGCCAATCACCGCCGCTTTCTGTTGTCGCTAATATCAGACCGTGTTCTGTTTTTACATAAAGATGCACCGAATTTGCCCGCACTTCCGGATCACGTGTTACGACACCTTCTAAAGCTACTTGATCACCAACCAAATCTTCAAGAAAAGGTTTGATTGCGTTATCACTTTCAAGTTGAAGACGGACCGCGCCGAGCGCGAAACACAAAATTGCAATTGAAAATAAAACAACGGGCGCAGAATGGGCGGAGCCCATTCTGCGCCCGTTTAGGGCCACTGCCGTTCCAACCAATGCTATCCACAAGATTACCGAAAGTGACACCTCATAAAACGATCTAACTAAGATACCAAAAGCGAAAGCAGCAACAGCAAGGTACAACACTTTAATCTTTATCTAGAGCTTCGTTCACCAGTCGATCTGCCTCTTTATTAAATTCACGACGTACATGGACGAAGTTAAGTTGTGGAAAATGCACTCTTAAATCTTGAATCTGCAAATACAACTCGCGTAGCCCGGGATTTTTGATCTTGTAGGCGCCTGCCAATTGCCTCTCCACGAGCTCACTGTCCAGTTTCCATTCGATTTCCAATTCCTTAGTCTCTGCTCCAAAGCGCGAGCGCAAAACTTCAAGGCCCCGCAGTACGGCAGTATATTCAGCAATGTTGTTGGTAGCGTCACCAATCGCTTCAGAAATTTCTTCCAACAAATTTTCACCTTCTTTTATCACAACACCAATCGCGGCTGGACCGGGATTACCCCTAGCTCCACCATCGCTCCATACCGTAATTTTTTTCATAGAGATATTCTAGCAAAGAAAAAAGGCCGCCTGTGAGCGACCTTTTGTGACGAATCGGAAATGACTTACTTCGGAGGATGGAAAGTGCCTTCGCACCTAGGGCCTCGGGGTGGATGGACTGAAACCACCTCCCGATCTCCATAGTATGACAATCTGATTCTCGTGCCACATTTGCGGCAAGTTCCCAATGCTGGGTTAGTAGTGGGAAAGTCCGGGTATTCCATTAAGAACATTCTTCTCTCCTTGTTGGCCGGCCGAGATATTAGAACGAATTCTCAATAATGTCAACGATACGTAGGCGGGTTTGCGCTCGGTTCATAAAGAATGACTCCTCGACGTGCGCTATTAGTTGAAGCGGCTGCCCTACCTCTGGAGTAACAGCGTATTGATCGACGGTGGCAAAAAATGCGATAGCCTCCATTTGCCCACGCGGGGTTTCAAAGATGAGTTTCAGATGCTCCTTGGTTTTACCAAACTGCTCTACCTTAAGTGGTGAAACACCAGCAAAACTGAAAAGTGGTTTCGAATTGCCGGCACCAAACGGTGCCAACTGACGCAGATGACCAAGTAGTGACGAATTTATATCAGCCAAATTTAAAGTAGCGTCTATTACTTTTTCGTCATTAGCTAAAGCTGCGGCCCCTAAGTCTTGATGGGCTTGATTTAAGCTTTTAGAAAGAGTGAAAACTGATTCCTCTTTAACTGAGAAGCCGCCAGAAGCGTGATGTCCTCCGTGTTCCAAAAAATGTTCTGAGATCTTGTCCATTAGTCGCACCACAGAAACACCACCGCCACTTCGACATGAACCTTTTATCACACCCTGTCCATCCCGACCCCATAAAAAAACCGGCCTACGATACTCCGAAGAAAGTCCGTTAGCACAAAGCCCGACCAATGCCGGCCGCCATTCCGGATTACCCATTACCAATACATCTGGTATCTCCACCATCTCACTCAAGCGACGTTTCAACTCTTTAGTCATTGACGCGACCACTCCTTTTCGTTCGTTATTTAATTTTTCCAAGTGATTAACCCGCGCACCAGCTTCTCCTTCATCTTGGAGAGACAACATCAGGAAAGCATCTTCTGGTGTATCCATTCTTGAAGCAGCATTGATCCGTGGACCGATAGTAAATCCAATATCGTCTTCAGTCAGACGTCTTTGATCCGTGCGCACCTTGCGCAAAAGCTGGTGCAGACCCGGCCGGCGTGACTTACGCAAAACCTGCAATCCGAATGAAGCCAACACTCTGTTCTCACCTAAGAGCGGCACCATATCACCGACTGTAGCTATACCGACCATATCGAGCCACCACTTCTCTTGGCCAGGTTTCAGAGAAAAATTGCCGCGCTCGATTAACGCTTCAGCTAATTTGAAGGCGACCGCCGCTCCACACAAGTGAGGAAATGGATAACTGTCGCCAATTCGAGGGTTAACAATTGCTACTGCTTCTGGTAACACAGAAGGTGGCTCGTGGTGATCAGTGATTATGAGATCGATTTTGAGGGCAGCGGCCCGCAGACTCGCTGCCCTATCGGACGTGCCGCAATCTATCGTAATGATGAGTTGTACTCCATCTCGATGCATCTCTTCTACTGCACTCTCACTCAAACCAAAGCCGTCAAAGTGCCGATGTGGGATCCGAATTATGAAGTTATCAAAACCAATGGCGCGAAAAAAATCATTCAATACGACGGCTCCGGGAATACCGTCACAATCGTAGTCAGCATAAACAGCAATTTTTTCACCATCTTTAACAGCTTGAAGTACCCTCTCCACAGCCTTGTCCATATCGTGAAGAAGAAAAGGATCATGCCTGTGCTTGTTGTAATCGGGGTAGAGGAAATCCCCAATCGCCTTTTCTTCAGTTAGACCTCGGTTATGTAGGAGTTGCGTCAATAAATCTTCGCTCACCCGCTCCGCCAAACGATAAGTTGCCATACGTGTTATGGGCAATATAATAGCATTTATGACTAATTCGATTTTTTCTAAAATAATCGCCCGCGAAGTGCCGGCACACTTCATCTATGAGGATGATATTTGCGTGGCAATACTCGATAAATTTCCAACTGTATCGGGCCAGTCTTTAGTAATTCCAAAGAAAGAGCTTGATTATGCTTTTGATTTAGACGACGAGACTTACCTACATCTATTCACGGTAGCCAAGAAAATTGCCCGCGCGTCTGATCTTGCACTACAAACCGCTCGTACCTGTTTGGTAGTCGAAGGTTTCGAAGTTCCTCATACTCATATCAAGCTTTACCCGATGCCAAAGGACAATCATGATCTAGGCTCTCTACTTTCTGGAGGAAAAATGGCCGACGATGAAACTCTTGCGGCAATCGCAGAGAAAATAAAGTCCACCCTAGCGTTTTAAAACAGCTTCTATCGCCGGTAATGTTCCGGTCTCTAAGAATGTAAGCATCGCGCCGCCAGCCGTCGACAAGAAACTGAAGTCGTCATCCAAATGAAGTCCATTTATAGAAGCTACAGTATCACCTCCTCCTACAATAGAGTTGGCCTGACTACGAGCTATCGACTTTGCCAAACCTTCAGTCCCATCTACAAACCCTTGTTCAAAATTGCCAAGCGGACCATTCCACAAAATCGTACTGGCGGAAGTGATGTAAGGAGAAAGCATTTCAATAGTCGCTGGTCCAACATCCATTATCATTTCATCTTCTCTTACCTCCTCTGGTTTGACCGTTCGTCGTCCAGACGGACTACTGGTTATCACATCAACCGGAAGAATGATGTTTGATTTTGTTAAAATATCACTCTTGGTGAGATCGATATCTGAGGTCAGCGACTTTCCAACCGGAAGACCGCGTGCCTTGAAAACGTCATTGACTAAAGCACCACCGATAAACACCTGCGTGTAACGAGAGGAAAATTTCTCAATTAGTGGCATCTTAGTTTCAAATTTGGCCCCGCCGATAACAAAAAGAGAAGGTTTGGTTGGTTCCAAGGCACTAGATAAAGCTGTGTATTCTTTTATAAATGATGCGCCAAAGTAACTTGGTAAATACTTTGGAATGCCGACGATCGAACTGTGATCACGATGCGAATCAGCGAAAGCATCATTGATATAAACCTCAGCCAAGTCCGCTAATTCAGCGGACAATGAGTCGTCTCCTTTTACTTCTCGCGGATCGCGGCGGACATTTTCCAGCAAAAGTACTTCACCTTCCCCTAGTCCCTCAGCAAGAAGAGCTGTCTGGCTTGAAAGCTCTCCACCCCATTTAGCGCCGACTGAATCGCGAAGTACTTCATAAACTGGTTCTAAGGATTCTTCCGGTGCGCGCCCAATGTGACCAATAACGATTACCTTTGCTCCCTCGGCTTGTAAGTACTTAATGGTTGGAAGAGCCTGTTCGATACGAAAAAATTCTGCCACCTTTCCATCTTTTACGGGAACATTGAGGCCAGCACGAAGCAGCACTTTTTTACCTCGTAATTCAGAAATGTCCTCAAAAGACGGAAGCTTGGATATAGACACCGATTGTCCCCGTTTAAACCAATTAAGCCAATTTTGCATACTGATCAGATATCTTCACTATCTCTACAAACTTTTTTGCTTCCAAACTTGCCCCACCAACCAAGAAACCATCTATTGCTCCTTGTTTCAGTAATTCTGCGGCATTGTCCGGAGTTACTGAGCCACCATATAAGACACGTATAGCTTCAGCAGTGGCGCGATCATAGAGATCCGTCAAAACTTTGTTGATAAAGAGACGCATTTCTTCCACATCCTCCGGTCGAGCATTAACTCCGGTGCCAATCGCCCAGACTGGTTCGTAAGCAATGACCATACGTTTAACATCATCCATTTTTATATCCAAAAAGGCGCTTCTCAACTGATCCTCAACCACCCCGAAGTAATTCCCGTTACCGTCACGTTCGCTTTCTCCAACACACAAAATTGCTACCGACTTAACTGCAAGCAAGGCGTGTAATTTTTTATTTATACTTTCGTCACTCTCACCTGCCGCCCGCATTTCACTATGACCAACGATGGCGCATTTGATACCGTGACTGCGCAACATGGCTGCACTAATTTCACCAGTATGTGCACCACTTTCGTGCGTCGACACATCCTGCGCCACAAATTCTATCTTTTGCGGACCTGAAAGTTCAGACAGCGCACCAACATAGAGAAGTGGCGGAGCAATCGCCATATCAACTCGTAACGTTTTATTCTTAATAGTTTTCTCGACGTCTACAAAAAGTTTTTCAGCCCTAGCGAGGGTTGCTGGATTCATTTTCCAGTTTCCTACTACCAGTATCCGACGACGCTTTAGCATGAAACAATTTTATCACAGCCTCTAGCTTCTACATTTCAAAAATCCGTTTCACCTCTTCGATGGAGGTTGCACCCCGAGCGGCTTTATAGAGACCATCCTCAAAAAGCGTTGGCATTCCCTCTCTTCTGGCTACCGTCAAAATATCAGCAGCCGAACCATTACTCTCGATAGCTGCCAAAACAGCCTTGGAGTTGGACATTATTTCATGCAAAGCAAACCGCCCCTGATACGCCTCATCCTCGACAACATCAGGTTTTGGCTGATAAAAAGGTACGGAAGTCCAAGTAGCGGCGCCATTCAAAATTCCTTCTTCTTTTAAATGCATCATTACCAAATCCAAATCAGCCTTTTGAGACAACTCTTCCCGATCGGTGGTTTTTAGTGTGTATGGTTCCTTTTCATTTGTGAGCGCCCGGCAAAGCCGTTGGCCGATCGCCAAAGTAAAAGCGTTCGCTAGTCGTGCAGGGTCAACAGCTAAAGAAAGTAGCTTCTTGACCGCGTCCGCAGCACTAGAAGCATTGACTGTGGCAAGTACCAATGTGCCAGTCTCGGCAGCTTGTACTGCTAACCGAGCCGTTTCTATATCGCTTATTTCTCCAATTGCCACCACATCAGCATCACTGCGCAACATCGCCCGTAATCCGGCAGAGTAAGTCAGACCGACATCTTCCCGAACTTCAGTCTGACTGATTCTTGGCATCTGATATTCAATTGGATTTTCAATCGTAGCCAATGATAAAGATGGTGTATTCAAAAGATCCAATAATGTGTAGAGCGTAGTCGTACGGCCGCTGCCTGCAGGACCACCGATTAAAATAAGTCCGCTCTTTTGGCGCAACGCCGTGTAAACCCGTTCAAGCGGCAAGCCGTGGAAACCAATACCTTCCAAGGTAAAGCCGCTTCTATTCTCCCGAACCAAGCGCAAAGTCACTTTCTCACCCTGAAATACTGGCAAGGTAGAGACCCGAACCGAAATTTTTTGTCCGTCTATCTCCATCTTAAAACGTCCTTCCTGCGGACCACGACGATTAACTGGATCAATACGTGCCAATGTTTTCAGTCTAGAAATCAAAGCCGCATCAACATACCGCGGTAATGTCAGGCTATTACGAAGAATTCCATCAATACGGTAACGGATAAGAATTTCTCTTTCAGGCGCTTCAATATGAACGTCTGTAGCTTCCTGAATGAGCGCGTGTCGCAAGAGAGCATCTACAATCCGTGCCGAAGAAGGCGCATTACCTAGCTTAAGCAGTACGGCGTCAGTAATCTCTGTGTTGCTGTATTCATTAGAGAATTCCTTAACGGCACCGGCGATAACGTCACCAAACTGGTTCTTTAGGGTTTTTTGATATTGAAGCAAAGCTCCTCTGATGCTTTCTGTAGAGGTGAGGCGTGGCAAAAGGCGTAATCCGTTTTTCTTTCCTACAAATTCCACGGCGGACAAGTCGGCGATACTAAGGAGAGCGACTTCAAGCGTCCCGTCTGTTCTTTTGAACGCAACGATGTTATGGTCACGAGCAATCGGCTCTGGGATCAGAGATAAAACAGAGAAATCAATTGAATGAGGATCGAGCGTGACGAACGGGATTCCTAAAATGTAAGCCTCAACGCGACGCATATCGTCCTCATTCAGGTAACCCATAGAAAGAAGCGCTTCGCCCAAAGAGCGACCACTCGATGTTGCCATCTGTTCGGCTGCCATCAGGTCCTTTTTAGTCACCAAGCCGGCAGACGAGATAAAACGATGTAGTTGTGAATCTTCTATAGCACTCATTGCAAAACTCGAATTTATTGTATCACCTCGATATGGTTAACGACCAAAAGAAAGATGTGGGCTATAATCATACGATGATACGAACTGTACACGGCCAAGTAACCGAAGTCCGACCACCCGAAGTGGTGATTGAAGTTGGTGGAATCGGTTATTTGATACACACCAACCGTCCCGCTGATACTATGCCACTCGGCATACCGGCTCTCTTTCACACTTATCTAGCCGTACGAGAAACCGCGCTTGATCTTTACGGTTTTGAGACTCGTGATGAATTAGAAGTTTTTCAACACCTCATTTCTCTGCCAAAGATCGGTCCTAAGACAGCTCTCCAAATAATGCTGCAGGCTGATGTTGGTCTTATTAAGGAGGCGGTAGCCAATGATGATCCGGTTCGACTCTCGAAACTCTCAGGTATTGGCAAGAAAAGCGCAGAGAAGATAGTTGCCGGTCTGCGTGAAAAATTTGAAGACGAGGCATTGGTTGGCACAAATATGACTGGCAGTAGGTCGGCAGACCATACCTCCGACACGATCGATGCCCTAATATCACTCGGTTACCCCGCTACTGACGCTCGGCGCGTGACTATACAGATCACAAGCGACAATCCCCAAGTATCGACTTCAGCCGAAGCTCTGAAGTTGGCCCTTAAACTCCTGAACACTCTATAGACCCCTAGTTTGAATTTATAAGGGCGTGTGTTATAGTGTAAACACGATTGAAATGCTCGGCTTCTGGCCGGGCCTTCATTTTATTTAAAAACCTAGAACCTAGATTATTATGTTTGATTTAAAAGTAATTAACGCAGTACTGGCCGAGATGGAGGAGGAGCGCGGCATTCCGCGTCAAAAGATGCTTGAGGCAATCGAGCAGGCCTTAGCTACCGCCTACAAAAAAGAATTTGGTAAGCGTGGTCAAATCGTGCGGGCTGTTTTTGATATTGGAAGCGGCACCACCTCCTTTGAGCAAGTGAAGCTTGTTGTTGATGAGTCTATGTTGAAGGCAGAGACCGACGAAGATGATGAGGAAGAAGCCCAAGAAGACACTCTGCAGATAACTGCTGACAAGAAGGTACGTTTTGATCCTGAGAAACACATCATGATCGACAATGCCCGTCTTATCAAAAAAGACGTAACCGTTGGCGGAGAAATGATCTTCCCTCTCGAGCCTAAGGACGACTTCGGCCGCATTGCTGCTCAGACCGCTAAGCAAGTGATCATCCAAAAGGTACGCGAAGCAGAAAAAGACGCTGCTCTATCAGAATTCGGACAGAAAGAAGGCGATATCGTTATGGGTCACGTTCAACGCTTTGAACGCGGCAATCTTTATGTAGATCTCGGCCGTATCACAGCAGTGATGCCTTACGAAGAACAGATACCCGGCGAACGTTTTCGACCAGGAGAACGCGTACGTGCCCTACTTTTGGAAGTCGACGAAACGTCTCGCGGTGTGTTTCTAAAACTCTCACGTTCTCATCCTGATTTTCTAGCCGCCTTGTTTGCTATTGAAGCACCCGAACTTCAGAGTGGTGCTGTCGAGGTTAAGGCAGTGGCTCGTGAAGCTGGTAGCCGATCTAAGATAGCTGTTATGGCACGTGATCAACACCTAGACCCAGTTGGTTCTCTAGTTGGACAACGTGGAGTACGTGTCTCAACTGTAATGAGTGAACTTGGAGGTGAAAAAATAGACATCATCGAATGGTCTTCTTTGCCAATTTCATTTATTGAAGATGCTCTCTCCCCGGCTCGTGTTTTGTCAGTCAAAATAGATCAAGAGCCTAATGACGAAACTGGTGAACACGGACGTGCTACCGTCGAAGTTGCACCTGACCAGCAATCTCTAGCCATTGGACGCGGCGGACAAAATGTACGCTTAGCAGCAAAACTGACCGGTTGGAAGCTAGATATCATATCTACTAAGGGTGAAGAATTGGCTGAGGCCGATGCAGAAAACACCGCGCCAGAGTCTGCTACCGTAGCAGAAACCGAAGAGGAGACCGAGACTTCAGTAGCCATCGACGATACAGTTGAAGCTGTTGAAACCGAGGCCGATGAACCGACTACTGACCGTGACGCGATCGCCTCCGATGAGGAGGGTGAAATCGACACTCCTGAAGAAGCCGAGAAAGAATTAGGTTAAGATATTCGTAAGTAACTTTAGTATCTAAATTCACACTATGAATCTATTACACGACATTGATCCAGGAAGCGCTGACGAGATGAATGTGATTGTTGAGATTCCAAAATTCTCAAAAAATAAATACGAAATAGATAAAGAGACTGGCATCATTGCACTTGATCGTGTTATGCATTCGGCCCAGGATTATCCTTTTGACTACGGATTTGTGCCACAGACATTATTCGACGATGGTGATGCCCTCGATGTCGTACTAATAACGACTCACCCACTGGCACCAGGTATATTGGTAAAAGCTCGACCGGTCGCCATTATGGAAATGATTGATGGTGGAGAGCGCGACGATAAGGTGGTGGCTGTACCGGTTGACGATCCTCGTTTCGAAAACGTGCGAGATATTGCTGACTTGAATCCACATTTCCAAAAAGAGATGACTCATTTCTTCGAAACATACAAGAAAGTACAGAACAAAGAAGTAACAGTTGGCGCTTGGCATGGCGCTGCTGAGGCAAAAGCAGCATTCGCAAAGAGTCGCGAAATGTACCAAGCAGCTAAGAACTAAACTGCACTGATTGTGACGTTGTGTATAAAACGGCTGGGAGCTTCGCTCCCAGCCGTTTTATAATATACAAATGAAACGCGCCGCCTTGCGGTTAGCTTTCGGTATCAAAAATAACATCTCGCTACGCACCTTCAATTCATTTAGATCCATATAAATTATGTACAAACAACAAAAACCTCTAAGCCTATCGTCGAGCCTCTGGGCAGGCTGCATCACTGCCCTAGTATTAGTGATTGCTAGCGCTGCCAACGCACAGGACACGAGCACCAGCAGCGACGCTACACAACCGATCATAAAACGTGATGCCGTTGAAGCGCCACGAGCCGCCAGAGCTGCCGACGCAGAATCTAGACAAGCTGAACTTGATGCGAAAGTAGCCGAGCGAAAAAGTGCTATGGAAGCTAGCCGACTTGAACGCGAAGAAAAAATGGCTGCCCGTAAGACTGAAATGGAAACCAAGCGAGCTGAATGGGAAACCAAAATAACTGATCGTAAAGCAACGATTGAACAAAAACGTCAGGAAATGGCTAGCAGTACTGCTGCCCGAAAAGCCGCTCTCGAAGAACGTGTACAAAAAAAGATCGAGCAGGCTGGAGCACGAGTAACGGAGGCTTTGAATCGGGCAATTGTTAAGATTGGAGAACTAAACGCCCGTCTACAGGCACGAGCAGATGGACTTGCTGATCGTGGAGTGGACACTAGTGAGGTCAACGCATTGTTAGAAGAAACAGATAGCACTCTAGACGCGGCTAAAGCGGCTTTAGCCGGCATTGATGTAAACGTAGAATACGCCGCTACTTCAGATGACCCACGTACTGACTGGCAAGATACCAAAGCACAATTCCAAGAAGTGCGTGAGCTTATTCGTACAGCACACTCTTTACTACGCGAGGCTTTAGCAGCTCTTAAAACAGCTGTATCGGAGTCTAATCTTGAACGTGGTGTAAGTGAAGCCACTCGACAAAACAATACTGGGAGCACTAGCCCCGAGCAGGAGTAAATTACCAATCAATCGAAGTGATCATTAAACTATGGATAATAATCAAAATCAGCAACAGGCAGCACCTGTACCAGAAATCCCAACTGGCGAACTGAAGATGCCGGCTGAAAGTGTACCCGCAGAAGCAGCTACGATTCCAGCACCAAAGCGTCACATATCACCACTCTTGGTTATCTTACTTGTGTTTTCACTTGTTCTGCTAGGAGCAGTGATTGTATGGGGTGACAAAATAATTGAAACTCTAATTCCTATGGAGCAAGTCCCAGCAATGGACGCGGCGATGGATACCAGCACTTCCACTGACAGCGACGGCGCATCCACACAAACAACCGAAGAAGAACTTGCGGAAATAGAAGCCGAGGCATCAACAACTGAAGAAGAACTTAATGAAGCCGACGCAGAACTAGATGCAATCGAAGCAGAGATTGACGCGGAATTGGAATAAATTAGTTAGGGTTATAAAGCGGCGGGGCCTATGGCCCCCGCCGCTTTGCTTTTTCCCGGTCTCAATGCTTTAATGCGGCACTATGTCTAATGATTTTGTTAAAAACTTTTCTATTACCAAAGAAGCCGGCTCCCAAATTAAGGTAGCTGGGGAAATACCCGAAACTGAACTTGCAAAACACCGCTCCGCTGCGCTTAAAAAGCTTGGCGAAAACGTGAAAGCAGATGGTTTCCGCCCCGGACATCTTCCGGAGAGTGTGCTTGTCTCTAAAATTGGTGAGCTCAATATAATGACTGAGATGGCCGAGCGAGCCTTGGCCTCTGTGTACCCTCACATCTTGTCTGAACACAAAATTGACGCCATTGGTCATCCACAAATCGAAATCACTAAGATAGCCGCCGGCGATCCGCTTGGTTTTATCATCACTATATCTGTGATGCCTGAAATAACTCTGCCTAACTACAAAGCTACTGCGCAAGAACTGAATAAAAACAAAACCGAAGTCTTAGTTACCGACGAAGATGTCGATAAGCAAATTCAGGATATCCTACGACAAAAGGCTGCTTATGAACGTTTGCAAAAGAAAGCCGCTGACGGAGTGAAGGAAACGCATACTCACGACGATGGCACAGTACACGAAGGGCCAGCGCATGACGACGAAGGTAAACCAATTGAAAATATCGAAGACCTACCGATACCAGAGTTGACCGATGACTTGGTTAAAACCTTGGGTACGCCGGGACAATTTGAAACCGTAGATGATTTCAAGGCTAAGTTGCGTGAACACCTAGCTATTGAAAAAACCCGTGACGCCGCGGCCCTACACCGCGCCACCCTGACCGACAAAATCATCGCAGACAGCACTTTTGAATTGCCTCAAATTATGATTGACGGAGAACTCAATCAGATGTTTGCGCAAATGGATGAAGATATCAAACGTGCTGGTCTTAAAATGGATGATTATCTGACCCACATTAAGAAAGACCGTGAAGACCTGAAGAAAGAATGGACTCCTGCGGCCGAAAAGCGCGCTCGCCTACAATTGGTATTGAACGAGATTGCCAAACAAGAAAAGATTGAACCGGAGAAAGAAAAACTAGAGGAGGAAGTGAAAAACCTACTCGAACATTACAAGGATGCCGACCAAAATCGCGTCCGCATCTACGTTGCTTCTGTTCTACAAAATGAAGCGGTGATGAAATTCCTAGAGAGCCAATAGAAACTCAAAGATAAACTGAACAAAAGAAAAGGCGATTGCACATGTGCAATCGCCTTTTTAGAAAGAACTCTGGCTAAATTAGCCTAGCCTACCCAGACAAACACCAGCACTTTTATAGCTAAAGAACGTAAGTACGTCTGGATCCTCAACTACTCCCTTTTCCTTCGACGGAGCATGAATTACCGTTAAGTCGCCAGTAACAAAACCAACATGCCCAACAGCAAGAGTTGGATCATCAAGATACTGCGGCTGATGTCCAGTTCTAAAGATCAAATCCCCTGCCCTTGCTTCCAAGGGATCGAATACAATTTGGTTACAAAAATGTAACTGCTCAAATGCCAACCTAGGCAAAGCAATTCCTTCCAGAGAAAGCAGCCATTGTACAAATGACGAGCAATCTACTACTCCTGGAGCTTGTGTAGGATCTGCTTTTAATTTATAGACAGAAACCCCTATGCAAGCTCTGGCCTCGTTAGTAAGCCGATTGTTATTTATTTTCCTTTTCATTTTACCCTCGCTTTTTGGTCCTCCCGAGACAGAAAATCCGCCTCAGGAGGCGGATTTTAATTACAAACATTAAAAGCTACCTCCTGCTGCGGATTATTTGGTAGTTATTTTGGCAGAAGCTACTCCAAGTGGAGAGGGTGTTACTAAGCAACATGGTGTTCCGATTATAAACCTGCCGATTAAATTGGGCAATTTTATTTTCTTTCTCAAACCTGCTACTATGCGCTCGTAGCTAAATTGAAAATTTGAATTTGAAATATGGAAATTAAAAATACAGACATCCAGAACCAACTGGTGCCGATGGTGATTGAGAAGACGATTGGCGGCGAGCGAGCCTATGACATTTACTCTCGCCTGCTCAAGGAACGAATCATTTTCGTTACCGGCGGGATTGAGGATCATATGTCTAATCTGGTGGTGGCTCAACTTCTCTTCCTAGAAGCTGAAGATGCGAAGAAGGACATCTACCTATATATAAACAGCCCTGGCGGAAGTGTCAGTTCTACACTGGCAATGATCGACACAATGCATCACATCAAGCCTGATGTGGCCACTGTGTGTGTCGGTATGGCAGCTTCAGGCGGAGCGTTATTGCTTTCACAAGGAGCTAAGGGTAAACGATTTATCCTGCCGAACGCTGAAGTAATGATTCATCAGCCACTTGGCGGAGCACAGGGACAAGCGACTGACATCGAGATCACTGCACGGCACATCTTGAAAACTCGTGATCGTCTAAACAAGATGCTAGCTAAAGCCACCGGCCAGAAACTAGCGCAGATCGAAAAAGACGTTGAGCGTGACTTCTTTATGGATGCTGAAGAGGCCAAAGCCTACGGCATCGTCGACGAAGTTTATAAATAAGAGGTGTTTGAAGTAAAACCGACGCCGCGGCCCTTTGGGCCGCGGCGTCGGTTTTCAATTATTTGATTTAATGCTACCCTGAAATGGCTTTTTGGCTGTCACGATAGAAACGACTGGAAAGAGGATTATTCATTTAGAAACGACCCTATGCCGATACCGGTATTACTCGGTGCGGCACTCGTAATTGGTCTTATTGTCGGTTACTACGTAAGATACCGACACGCCCTGTCCCTGCGCTCCTCCTTGGAGCTGGACCTCAAGGAAAAAGCTCTTGATGCGGAAGAAAAAGCCCTCAAGATCATAGAAAAAGCAGAGAACAAGGCTGCCGAATTGGAAAAAGAGACTAAGGCCGAATGCCGTGCACTCGAAGAGAAGCTGGATAGTAAGGAAAACCGCCTAAATAAACGCGAGGAATTACTTGATCAAAGACAAATCGACGTTGACTCACAGGTTGAAAACGTAAGAACAAAAATCGAGGAGGTAAAAAGCATCAAAGCCCGACTTGATGATCATGCGATGGAGCTAGATCGTAAGTTAGAGGCCGTAGCTGGATTGTCTCGCGAGGAGGCTTATGCGCGTTTGACAGACGCTCTCCTGAAAGAGCGCTCTGAAGACCTTCTTGGTCGCCTGCGCAAACTCGAACAAGGCAACGAAGATCAATATGAAGAAAAGGCTCGCAATCTGTTACTTGCAGCTATTCATCGTGTCGGTAACTCCATGCCAGGCAACGTTATGACGGCCAGTGTCGAACTAACAAGCGACGACATCAAGGGAAAAGTGATCGGCAAGGAGGGCCGTAACGTTCGTGCATTTGAGCGATTAACCGGAGTTGATGTGCTCATTGATGATACTCCTGGTTACATCGTGCTCTCCTCTTTCGATCCGATCCGTCGTGAAATTGCCCGCGTAGCACTTGAGATGTTGCTCAAAGATGGCCGTATCCAACCTGCCAAAATTGAAGAAATGGTTGAAGAAGCCCGTAAGGAAGTCGCTAAAATGGTGCGCCAGATGGGCGACAAGGCTGCTTACGAAGCCGGAGTACAAGGTCTCCATCCTGACCTTATTACGATTCTTGGACGACTACATTTTAGAACTAGTTACGGGCAGAATGTGCTTTGGCATTCGGTTGAAATGGCTCATATCTCCGGCATTATTGCTAAGGAAATTGGCGCCGATGAAAGTGTTGCCCGTGCTGGCGCCCTTCTTCATGACATTGGCAAAACAGTCAGTCACGAAGTACAAGGCACTCACGTTGAGATCGGTATTCGCATCTTAGAAAAGTATGGTGTTGATGAAAAAGTGATCCTAGCAATGCGCGCTCACCATGAAGAGTATCCGTACGAAACCCCTGAGTCGATTATTGTGCAGGTAGCCGATTCACTTTCTGGTTCTCGTCCGGGAGCACGCCGTGATTCAATCGAAAATTACATTAAACGCTTGTCTGAGTTGGAGTCGATTGCTACCCATCTACCTGGGGTTGAGAAAGCCTTCGCTATTGCCGCCGGCCGCGAGGTGCGTGTGTTAGTCAATCCAGAAAAACTTTCGGATTTAGAAATGCACGAGCTGGCACGCACTATTGCCACAAGCATCGAAGCGCAGTTGCGCTATCCGGGAGAAATCAAAGTACACGTTATTCGCGAGACACGAGTGATATCGTACGCAAGATAGCAGAAACAAAAAACCGCCACGTGGCGGTTTTTTGTTTTATTCGGCCAATCGTGTGGCTACTACAAAAGTAGTGTAGTTATACTTAAGATCCTGAATGGACTCTTCTAAAATATCTAGACCATAAAGTTCAGCCGCGCGACGCGAGGCTATGACAGCAGTAGTATCGGCCAATTCGCCAGCGTGAAGCGCATTAGCAGCTGCTGCAGTGTCTTTAAACGGTAAAATGTCGGCGTTTGGCCAAACGCGCTTCAAGTACATCCGACATTGTTTCAATGCCTGATCGTGAGAACTGATGCTTTTAATATGCGAGGCGGTAATTCCCTTTTTGACGAGCAAATTATGATGAACGTCTAATTCAAACATCTTTTCTATGACGAAACGATGCTTGGCCATAGCGTGCACCGCTTCTATCACAATCCCTCCGTTACTGTTTTCAATTGGAAAAATACCTTTACCACACAAGCCTTTTTCAAGACCATCTAACACAGCCTCGGCAGTTACTAGAGTTAGTATTTCTGCATCAGATAAAGACTCTTTCTTTATATATTGTTCGCCGGCCATTTCCGAAAAACTGCCGCGATCACCCATCACTCCGATCTTGATAGACATAGCCGAAAGATTAACATAGGTAGCCCTCTCACCAAAGAGAGAAATTTCAACACACTTTATTCGTTACACAAGTCGTTGCGACCGAAAAAGCTTGCTATATAATGCTTTGTAAGCCAACGAATAGGCATTATCAACTCACATCACATTTTATGAACAAGGCAGACATAATCAATAAAGTGCATGAGAAGATCGGCGTCACTAAAGCCGACGCTGAACGCGCTGTTGAGTGTATGATCGACTCCGTCGTTGATTCTCTCAAACGAGGACAGGAAGTTTCAATTGCTGGTCTTGGTATTTTCTCAGCCAAGATGCGCGAAGCCCGCACTGCTCGTAACCCTCGCACCGGCGAGTCTATCGAAGTACCGGCGATGCGCGTGCCAAAATTCCGCGCTGCAAAGGGACTTAAGGATGCGGTGAAGTAGACCATTATTCTGCAGAACAAAACCGCCACGACTATAGTCGTGGCGGTTTTGTATATAAAATCTAAAGAACAAAATAGGCAAGGTTAATAAAAAAGAGGATAAAACCAATAAATGAGAGGATGGGGAGTCCTATAGCTATCACCGCCAGTCTATTATCTCGTCTATGCTGAGACATGACGATTAAAACGGCCATCAAGAATATAATGGCGACCCAAAATAGTAATAAGATTGAGGAAAATGAACTAGATGACGGGTTGTTAATAATACTCTTTATAAACAATAAAATTGGAATGGATACGATCAACGAGATGATATTTAATATCCCAATTAACCACCTGCTACTTTGTTTAATGTTTGGTTCCATGTGAGCCTAACTATATCAGCATAAATACGAAATGGTTTATGCGGGCAGGGGGAATCGTTCACCGCTCGCGATTATGGCTGTTCGCTTCGCTCCAATATTTTGGAATCGACCCAGAATAGCGGCTGTTTTATTTCGCTCCGCTTATAAAACAGGCTCGCGTTCTTGGTCGGTGTCTCCTCGTTTTTCTCGCAAGGGATGCGAGAAAAACATCGTCCGACGCTTCGATTCCCCACGCAAGAGCCTCAATGGCTCTTGCTCTGCCCGCACCGCATATGCAAAAAGCTCCCAGCTGGGAGC
>Ga0155127_12_pt4 | contig 30853 bp, 34 predicted proteins | sample RifCSPhighO2_01_FD_106095 | JGI IMG/M metagenome (GOLD analysis project Ga0155127, IMG submission 106095) | Candidatus Kaiserbacteria bacterium RIFCSPHIGHO2_01_FULL_46_22
ATACGCGCCGCTACCGTGCTTCACAAAGACGGCATTCGTCGTGGTCTTCCACCACTCCCGTACATTACGCATCTTTTTGCAGTAGCCTGGATGGTGCGTGATTACACGAAAGCTGAAAATACAGTGATCGCCGCTTTTCTTCACGATGTTCTTGAAGACACTCCTTATACAGCGGCAGAGCTTGAGGAGGATTTTGGAGAGCAAGTGCGCAATCTAGTTGAAGCTTTGACTGAACCATCGGAAAAGGACGGGAGGCCGCTCACTTGGAAGGAAAAGAAAGACGCATACATTTCAAATCTGAAGAAAGCTCCAACAGAAGCTTTAGTTATCGCCGCGGCCGACAAGATACACAATATGCGTTGCATCGTAGAGCAGTACTACGATGACCATAAGCGGTTTTTGGCGGATTTTCCAGGATCATTGGAAGAACGGGCTATGGGTTACCAGGATCTTTCAAATCTTCTCAATCGGCAGCTTGAGAATGCTATAATCGGCGAGTTCAATCACGTTTACACAGAATATAAAAACTTTTTAGGAAATGTTAAGCGAAGCCAAGAAAAAGTCCCAAAAAAGTGACTTGAAATACGAAACAAGCACCAAACTCCCTACTTTAAAGACCATTAAAACGAAATGGGACCTTGGTCGTTATTATTACAAAAATGATAAAGACCCGCAGATCGAAAAGGATATAAAGGCTACCGAGACTGCTTTAAATAGTTTTGCAAAAAAATACCGCGGCGGCGCTTGGTTGAAAAACTCAACCAGTGTAGTTAAGGCCGTAAAGGAGTTTTTGTCTCTAGACTCTTTGCCGGGAGACCGCCCACTCTATTACTTCAGTTACCGTAGAGAACTTGATGCTTCTGATGTGGTAGCGGAGCGCTTGCTGAATAAATTTTCAGATCGACTTACGAAGGCCGGTAATGAAGTGTTATTTTTTCCTCTGCAGTTGGCTAAGCTGCCAAAAGCACTTCAAAAGGAGTTGTTGACCATTGATGCGACCGCACCGTTCCGGTTTTTTCTCAAGGATGTGTTTGAGGATGCGAAATATCAGCTAAGTGAACCTGAGGAGAAGATACTGAGTCTCAAAGCTCTAACCTCGCGCGGTCTTTGGGTCTCTGGTACGGAGAAGATTCTCAACAAAAAAACTATCGAATGGAAGGGTAAGCCAATGCCTATTCACGGCGCCTTGATGCAGTTTGAGCAGCTGGGAGCCAAAGAAAGACACCAAATGTGGGGCAAAGTTAAAACAGTGCTCGAAAGCATAGGTGAGGTAGCTGAGAATGAGCTCGTTGCATTGGCACTTGATAAGAAAACCAATGACGAACTGCGTGGTTACCAGAAGCCCTACAGTGGCACTACTCGTAGTTATGACAGCACCGATCGTACGTTGGAGACTTTGGTCCCAGTGATCACTGGTCGCGGCTACGAGCTATCACGACGATTTTTTGCAATTAAGAAAAAGGCATTAGGTCGTGAACTCACTTACATCGACCGCAATGAGTCCGTTGGTAGTGAACCTAAGATACCGTTTGAAACAGCGGTCGCAATTTGTCGTGACACCTTTTACGACTTCAATCCAGAATACGGAAAATTCTTTGACGAAATGCTCGCAGGAGGAAATATCGATGTTTGGTCGAAAGAAGGGAAAGGCGGTGGAGCTTTCTGTAGTAGTGGTGTCGACAGACCAACTATGGTTTTCCTAAATCATAACGACTCTCTTGAATCGCTTCGCACTTTAGCTCACGAAATGGGACATGCTATACATTCACTCCGTTCCAAGAGTCAGCCAACTTGGTATCAGGATTACTCCACGCTCACTGCCGAGACAGCCAGTACCTTCTTCGAGTCTCTTGCTATAGAAAGACTACTGGAACAGTCTTCATCACGTGAGCAGGTAGCTATCCTCAGCGGAATGATCGGTGACCGCATTGGCACGATGATAATGTGTATCGCGCGATTCCAGTTTGAACTGGAGATGCATGAAACTATTCGTCGTGAGGGCGGTATGACTTGGCAAGAGATGTCAGCGGCCCTAGCACGGCACTTTGCTGCTTACACAGGTCCTGCAGTCAAAACTTCTGATGAGCACGGCCTGATCGTACTTTCTAAACCGCACTACCGAATGAATTTCTACCAATACTCGTATTCATTTGGCGAAATCGGCAGTAGCATAATGCGCGCTCGTTGTAAGGAGGATGTGGAGTATAGAGAAAAAGTTGATCACTTCTTGTCACAGGGTGGAAGCGGTTCGGTTGAAGACATCTTTAAGTCAGTAGGGATCGATATGAGCAAAGCATCTACTTTCAACCAAGGTCTCGACTTGTTGGAAGCTGATATTGCTCGCTTCGAGAAGTTGGTTGCTAAAAAGGATTAACTTAGTTGCGTGACGACTTATTTTGTGGTTTCCTAGAAACAGGGTCGCTTTTTTGCGGCTGAACACAGGAGGAAGATAAATGACTTATGTAGTCGACTTTGAAAAGTCCGTAGATATTAACGACTCACGGTACTGGTTGGTACGCATTGCTGGCAAGACCAGCGTATTGCGGCAATGGCTGAGGGGCGACAAGCCTGATCCCAGCTGTCATAAGGAAGTAGTCCTTCCCAACCAGATTCCGAAGCAGCTGATCGGCATTTACAACACCCTCTGCAGCGGAGGGATGCCGGCAGTAACCTGAATCCACAAAGAGCGCATTTCTGATGCTGTTGCACTAGAAATGCGCTCCCACCGACACCTCTCGTAGGTGTTTTGTTTTATCTTGTGATATATTTTCGATTATGTCTGGTAATGAAATTCGAGAAAAATATTTGAAATTTATGGAGGAGAATGGTCATGCAATCATTCCTTCTTCTGCGCTTGTTCCGGAAAATGACCCCACTACGCTTTTTACTGGGTCAGGAATGCAACCTCTTATTCCATACCTAATGGGCGAGAAGCATCCGAAAGGCACCCGCCTGGCTGATTCTCAAAAATGTTTTCGAGCCAACGACATCGAGGAAGTCGGAGACAACCGTCACACCACTTTTTTTGAAATGTTGGGTAACTGGTCGCTTGGTGATTATTTCAAGAAGGAACAACTGCGCTGGTTCTTCACTTTCCTTGTAAATGAAGCAAAACTCGACCCAAGTCGCATCTACGTGTCCGTCTTTGCCGGTGATGAAACATTAGGCATACCGAGAGATGATGAGTCGGTTGCTATCTGGCAGGAATTATTTGCAGAGCGAGGTATTGACGCAAAAGCCGTTCATATTGGTTCAGAAGAAGACGGTTATGAAGTCGGTATGCAAGGTGGCCGTATCTTCTATTATGATGCCGCTAAAAACTGGTGGAGTCGCTCTGGTAAGCCTGAGGCTATGCCTGTGGGTGAAATCGGCGGTCCAGATAGTGAAGTTTTTTATGATTTCGGTCCTACCCACGCCACACATCCGGACTTTAAGGACAAACAGCCACATCCCAACTCAGACTCCGGTCAGTTCCTTGAGATCGGCAACTCGGTCTTTATTGAATACATAAAGCAAGGGGATGGTTCGTTTACAAAGCTTCCTCAAAGAAACGTCGATTTCGGTGGAGGACTCGAGCGTATTGCAGCCGCCAAAAATAATGACCCAGACGTATTCAAAGTGGATCTGCTTTGGGAGGTTGTAAAGCAGATTGAAAGTCTTTCTGGTAAAAAATACGAAGATAACCTAACGGCCTTTCGTGTCATTACAGACCACATACGCGGTGCTGTATTTATGATTGGAGATGGAGTTTTTCCAGCCAATGATCAACAGGGATACTTCGTCCGTCGTCTTTTGCGTCGCTCTGTACGTTACGCTGATCAGCTCGGCGTACCTGCAGGAGAACTGAAAAATCTTGCCGAAAGCGTTATCCACACCTATGAGACGCATTATGGTAATTTGTCCGACAAAAAGGACAGTATTACGGACACAATAGCCCGCGAAGAGGAACAGTTCCGACGAACTTTGGAAAAAGGTTTGAAGGAGCTAGAGAAACTGTCAGTCAAAGGTACTTTAAGCGGAGAGGATGCTTTTGTCCTTTTCACTACTTACGGTTTTCCGTTTGAGCTTACTGAAGAGATTGCTAAGAGTCGCGGATTGAATGTTGATCGCGAGGCTTTTGCGTCAAAGATGTCAGAACATCAAGACCTCTCGCGTGCTGGGGCAGAACAAAAGTTTAAAGGCGGTCTAGCGGACCATTCGGAGAAAGTGGTGCAATATCACACCGCTACACACTTGATGTTGGCTGGTCTTCGCAAAGAACTCGGCGAGGAAGTGCATCAGGCTGGCTCAAACATCACCGGAGAACGATTGCGATTTGACTTCACGTACCCAGAGAAAGTAAGTGATGAGGTTCTACGAAGAGTCGAGACGTTTGTAAATAGCGCATTAGAAAAAGGTGGGGAAGTGAGTATTGCGATGATGCCGAAGCAGGAAGCGGAGGCTGATCCAACTATTGAAGCAAGTTTTTGGGAGCGTTATCCCGACGAAGTAAAAGTTTACACAATGACTGGTCCTGAAGGAACTGTGTACTCTCGCGAGCTTTGTGGTGGGCCACACGTTCAAAACTTCAGTGAGATACAAGGCAAATTTAAGATTGTCAAAGAGGAATCCTCCTCGGCCGGTGTACGCAGAATCAAAGCAGTCTTGGAATAAGGAATGAACTAAAGGGCGCCAGCTTTGCTGGCGCCCTTTAGTTATCCTTTTACAATTTCTCGATTGCATTTAAAATTTTAGTAATGTTTTCCTTAACCAAAAGGAAGCCTGTAACGCGTGTGATGGCGCTGGCTGATATTAGTTCCGATGGCATTAACCTTGCTTTGGTTAGATCTGAATTAGGTACATCACACCCGGATATTGTCTGGTCGCATTTTGAGGCCTTTCCGCGCGGTCATTTAGAGCGTGGCAACGAACAGAGACTACAAAGTTCTGTAAGGAATGGCATTGTTACTCTTGAAATGGACGGGATGCGTTTTCTTTTACAAAATTTTCCAGATCTACATCCAGAGGTTTTTAAAGTAATTGTTTCAGCGCCTTTGTCTGAAACAGTTGCTCGTAGCCTTAAATTTTCAGGCCGCATTCCTGTCGATATCACAACAGACCTAATGGATGAGATTCATTACTCACCACTGATGAATGAGATACCTTTGCCAACCTCTTTTGATAACAAGTTAAATACTAAGACAAAAGCAGGCTCTTTGGTCCCGATGGGACAAAATTTGTATCAGTTGATCTCGATTTTACCGGCGTCAATTTACAATGAGCTTATTTCTGCGCACGATCGTTTTCTACCAAGTACGGAATTTAGCGTCGAGCCAAGAATGGGAAATTACCTCAATATAATTTCCAATTTGCCTCACTCGACCGATCATGTTTGTTTGATCGATCTAACTGGATCAGCGACGGAGCTTTGTGTGGTTTCAAATGGAGAGATCCGCAACCTCTCACATACGCCACACGGCACCGACAGCATAATTGCAAAACTAGCGGAATCTCTGGGTTTGCCTGAAAGCGAAGCCGAACATCTTTTCCGAGACAACGACGTTGACGGGCGATCTTCATTATCTGAGACAAAAAACGCAATCCTCGGCGATGTTTTTGACAATTACGAAGCGGATCTGACGAAATTACTCAAAGAGAATGACCTTGATGAACTGCCGACCACGATCTTTCTCCATTCTGAGGAAGGAGCGCAACGTTTTTTAAGAGACCGCTTGTTCGCACTTGATCTGTGGAAGGAGCGGCCAACTATTCACCCTATTACACCTCGGCTTTTTGGTCATGAACTCACTGCGGACACACCTCTTTTGGTGGCTTCACTACTTTTCCACAAAAAAGGACGTTAGCACCTTTAGTGTTATAATTTAGAACATATGGATAAAAAGTGGAATTTGCAAGACATTAAACCGCCAAAACGCCCTAGCCGCATTACCAGAACTAGTGCGCCTATGGACACGGAAGAACCGGAGCGGGTTTCAGAGAGCAGAGTACCGGCAGCACCAAGGATTCGCAGTAGTAACAGTCGTCCAGGTAAAAGACACATCTGGGTGGCTGTACTAATATTCCTTTTCCTGGCAGTACTCGGTGTCGTTATCGGTACTTTTATAGGTGGCGCAAAAGTGACTGTCTTCCCACGCTGGCGCGAACCGGTTGTTAACGCAGCTCTAGAAGCCAAAAGACAAGCAACAGGAAACGAACTGGCTTATGAAATAATCACTTTCGAAGCTGAAGGCGAACGCCAAGTAGCAGCCACTGGTCAGGAGCAAGTTACTGAACAGGCAACTGGTGAGCTCACCATCTACAAAACAACTCCTGGTGAAGAAAGGCTTATTAAGAACACCCGTTTCGAATCAGCCGATGGCCACATCTTCCGCATCACTGAATCTGCCGTGGTCCCAGGAGCAACAACTGACAGTGGTGGGAAGTCAGTGCCGGGTTCTGTGAATGCCAAAGTCTTTGCTGAAGAAGCTGGACCTGAATACAACCTAGCGGCAGGAGCCCGCTTCACGGTACCGGGTTTTCGTGAGAATGATCTGACCGATCTATACGATGCCATTTATGCTGAAAATCCATCCGCAATTTCCGGAGGTTTCGATGGTCCACGATATATAGTTGATGAAAACGAGATGCAGAGCGCTCTCTCCAGCCTACGCACTGAGCTCAAAGAGGCCCTAATGCAGCGAGTAAACAGCGAAAAGCCTGCTGGCTTCACAGTACTAGAGTCCAGCTACACTTACGCCTATACAACCTTGCCCGGTGAGGCTGTTGGTGAGGGTCAAGTTAAGGTAAAAGAAAAAGTCGCACTCAAAGTCCCTCTCTTCAAAGATGACGCTCTGGCTTCATACATCGCCAAAAGCGTAGTTCCGGGTTATGATAACGAACCAGTACGAATTGAGAATGCTGCGGAGTCATTGAGCTTCGAGTATTTAGACCAAGCAACCATCGAGTCTGACCTAGCTGCCAAAGAGTCGATAAACTTCCGTCTTACCGGAAAACCCCGTCTTATATGGGTATATGACGCTGAGCAGTTGAAAAAGGACTTGGCTGGTGCACCAAAGACCGCGATCAACACTGTCCTAGGCGGTTACCCTGCCATCGAGAAGGCTACCGCTACGATCAGACCGTTTTGGGCCCGTAGTTTCCCTGAAGATTCCGCTGATATCACAATTATCGAATCTGTGGGCCAATAACGGTATTGACGTTTTATCAAGTATCTGCTAAACTTTTCTCCGTTTGATGTCCGAACCACAAAAGGAAAACCTCGTCTACGGTACAGTGGAGGAGGCGCTGCCAAATGCGCTTTTTCGGGTTGTACTTGATGATACCAATCAAACCGTCCTTACTTTTCTTGCTGGCAAGATGAGGAAGTTCAGGATTAGGGTTCTAGTCGGCGACCGAGTCGCCATTGTCCCTGATCCGTACGGCGGTAAAGGTCGAATCACCAAACGTCTTTAAATCATCTGCAGAAAGAGGAATTTATGAAAGTTAAGTCATCGATCAAAAAACGTAGCCCAGACGACATTATCGTTCGTCGCCGTGGCAAGATTTACGTGATCAACAAGAAGAAGCCGCGACATAAGCAAAGACAGGGTTAATCTATGAGAATTTCTGGTATCAACATCCCCGATAACAAGCATTTGTCATTCGGACTTACAGCCGTTTATGGTATTGGCCCTACTCGTGCCAAGGCCATTCTCGATGAGCTTAAAATCAACGGGACTTCTAAGCCGGCAGAAATGACCCCTGAGCAGGAGAATGCAATTCGTGAAAAAGTCGAGTCTTTCACCATCGAAGGTGAGTTGAAGCGCCAGGTATCCTCTGATATCAAGCGTCTCAAGGATATCGGCTCATACCGAGGCAGTCGTCATCAAAAGCGTCTACCTGCACGTGGACAGCGCACCAAGACCAATGCTCGTACTCTCAAGGGAGTTAAGAAGACTATGGGATCTGGTCGCCGTAAGCTTGAGAAGACATAGAAGTAAAAATGTAAATCTCAATTTGAGATTTACACTTTACGCTTTAAATTTACAGATTTCCTATGGGTAAGAAACGAATCATAAAAAAAGGTGGAGGATCGGATGTGGCGGGAACGTCACGAGCTCTTAACCGTGTCCCGAAGAAAAAGGTTGCTTCAGGTCGCCTCAACATTTTGGCCACTTTCAATAACACTATCGTTACGTTGGCCGACACAAAGGGTAACAGCCTAATTGCCGCTTCAAGTGGAGCAATGGGTTTCAAAGGATCTCGTAAATCAACACCGTTTGCTGCTGCAAAGGTGGGTGAAATTATCGGCGAGAAGGCTACCCAGATGGGTATGCGTGATGCAGAAGTGATCATCCGCGGAATCGGTGCTGGTCGGGAGTCTGCTCTTCGAGCTTTCTCTGGTAAAGGTATCGCTATCAGCAAGATTATCGATATGACGCCGGTGCCACACAATGGCCCGCGTCCTAAAAAGCCACGTCGCGTCTAGTGAAATATTTAAATATTTCAATATTTAAATTCTATCAAATATGAAAATCGGACCTAAATACAAAATTGCTAAGCGTCTCGGCGCACCAATCTTCGAGAAAACACAGACTCAGAAGTTTGCTCTTTCTGCAGCTCGTGTTGGTAGAGTGCGAAAGGGTCGTCCTGCTCAGATGAGTGACTTCAAACGTCAGCTTATCGAAAAGCAGAAGATGCGTTTTTCTTACGGCATTACCGAGAAGCAACTCCGCAAATATGTAGATGAGGCAGTTTTAAAGAGCGCTCACCCGACTATCTTTTTGATGGGCCGACTCGAATCACGTTTAGACAACGTTGCCTACCGTCTTGGTTTTGCTAAGACTCGTCGTATGTCACGCCAAATGGTTTCTCATGGTCACTTCAAAGTAAACGGTAAAAAACTTACTGTTCCATCTCACCAAGTTAAAACTGGTGACATCATCTCTGTCCGCGACGGTAGCCGCAGTTCAGGACTATTTACTGGAGGAGAAGAAAAGACTACTACAGGCGTCCCGAGCTGGATGAAGTTTGACCCTAAGAGCCTGGAAGGTAGCGTGACCGGAGTACCAACCTACGAACCTACTGAAACTCTGTTTGATCCTGAGCAAGTCCTGGAATTCTACAGCCGCTAGTCATTGGCCCTGTTTAATTAGCCGTTAAATAAAAAACACTATGCTAGAAACCAACGTCACACTTCCTTCCAAGCCTCGCGCTGTTAAGGAAGAAGAGTTCCAAGGGATCTTTGAGATCGATGGTCTTTATCCTGGCTACGGACACACTCTCGGCAACTCGTTGCGTCGTATCATCCTTTCTTCTTTACCTGGCGCAGCTGTGACCCATGTAAAGATTGATGGCGTAAAGCACGAATTCGACACAATCGATGGTGTTAAAGAAGATGTTATTAACATCCTTCTCAATATCAAGCGTATTCGTCTGGCTCTTCATAGTGAAGATCCAGTCACAATGAGACTAAAGACCAACAAACTTGGTCTTATCACCGCTCGTGATATTGAAGCTCCAAGTCAGATCGAAATTCTTAGCCCTGAGATGCCGATTGCAGAGATTACAGCCAAGGGTGTTTCTCTAGATATTGAAATGACTGTAAGTCGTGGCTTGGGCTACGTACCACGTGAGTCACACCAGAAGGAGAAGATGGACATTGGTGCTATTGCGCTTGATGCTGTTTTCACTCCGATTCGCCGCGCTAACTACGAAGTAGAAAACATGCGTGTTGGTGAGCGTACTGACTACAACCGTCTCCGTCTCTTTGTAGAGACTGATGGTACATTGACTCCTCGTGAGGCTGTAGAGAAGTCGATCGAGATAATGATCCACCAACTTAAGGCAATCACAGGTTTCAAGGACACAGAGCCAACTGCTCAGGCTGAGGAAAAGGAAGTTGAGAAGCACGAAGCGGTTGATCAGGACATCCTAAAGACTCGCATCGAAACCCTCGATTTGTCTGCCCGAACCCTTAGTGCTTTGGAGGACGCATCGATCCGTACCATTGGCGGCCTTGTCCGAAAGAAAAAAGATGATATCCTAGCGCTCGACGGCATTGGTCCTAAAGGCTTGGTAGAAATCGTTGACCTTTTGGAACGAATGAGCCTCAAGCTCGCTGAGTAATGACCTAACCTGACGATGAATTTATATGAATCATTCCGTTAAAACCAGAAAGCTTAGCCGAACACGTCGTGGACGTACTGCTCTATTGCGTGGCTTGGCCGCTGACCTTATCGTAAAAGGTAAGATCAAGACCACTGCTGCTAAGGCTAAAGAACTCCGCCCATTTGCTGAGCGACTAGTTTCTTACGGAAAGCGTGGCACTGTCAGTGCCCGTCGTTTGGCGGCAACTAGCCTAGGCGAGCCTCGTGCGCAAGTTATAACCAAGCTTTTTGATGAGCTAGGTCCTCGCTTCGCTGAACGAAACGGTGGTTACACTCGCGTCATTAAGTTGGGCCTCACCAAAGCTGGCCGAGAAGAATCCGTAATTGAGTTTGTATAGTATGACGACTGAAAATACCAAAAAGGAATATACAATTGACGCTTCTGGTAAGCGTATGGGTCGCGTTGCTACTGAAGCAGCAGCAATTTTGCGTGGCAAAAACGATCCTGCCTTTATGCCTAACGAATTGGCCAATGTAACAGTTACCATCGAGAATGCTTCTAAGCTTGATATTCCAGACAATCGCAAGACAGAAGCTTATCAAAGCTATTCTGGTTATCCAGGTGGTCTCCGTAGCGAAACTTTGGAGCACCTAGCTAAACGCTTGGGCATCGGAGAAGTTTTGCGCCGAACTATCAACGGTATGCTTGCTAAGAACAAGCTTCGCAAGCCAGCTCTCAAGAACCTCAAGATCAAAGATTAATTATGACAACTGCTACTAAAACCAGATACAACCAAGGCATCGGCCGTCGCAAGACAGCTAGTGCTCGTGTTCGTCTAACTCCAGCAACAGCAACTACTGTGGTTGTTAATGACAAGAAGATTGAGGAGTACTTCAAGCACAAGTCTCATATTGACGCTGTAATGGCTCCACTACAGACTGAGCAGCTCGATGCTGGTGATTACACCATTACTGTGAAAGTTGTTGGTAGCGGCCTTTCTGCACAAGCTGATGCAATCAAGCTTGGTATTGCTCGCGCCCTTTTGGAAGAGAAGAGCACTCGTCGTGGCCTTTTGAAAAAGAGTGGACACCTTATGCGTGACCCTCGCGCAGTTGAACGAAAGAAGTTCGGTCTCCGTAAAGCCCGCCGTGCCCCACAGTGGTCAAAACGTTAATTCCAATCAAAAGCCGCTCGAATGAGCGGCTTTTGATTTCTCTGCGCATTCGATGTATAGTTTTAGTTAGGTGAGTAGGAAGAGACCAACCGGCGATTCCAGTTTCCCCATGATGCTGTTCAGGCGAGCAACACGTCGTAAGGACTGGACAAGTTCAGTGCGTTGCATCTTAGTTCATTGATGACCTTGGTCACAGAACGGATGTCGGGTGACCGAAAGACGCCACGAGTAACAGAGCGCAATACTTTGTGAAAATGGGAGCTACTATCTTCCAAGACTAAACCTACTCACCTGCCTAACCCTGCGATTTCATCAAGGGGTTTTCTTTTTGTCTGAAACACACATACAATGAGTTTGTATGAAACTTACTGAGCAGAAATGCGAAGCGTGCGAAGGTGGTGTCGCTCCCCTTAATAAAGTTGAGGCCGATATTCTTTTAAAACAAATTCCTGGTTGGGAAGTGTCTGCCGATGTAAAAAACATTTCTCGAGACTATGCTTTTAAAAACTTCAAAGAGGCTCTAGATTTTGTAAACAAAGTAGGAGGACTAGCAGAGCAAGAAGGCCATCACCCAGACATTCACCTAACCAACTACAAACACGTGAGCATAGTGCTAAGAACTCACGCTATCGATGGTATATCCAACAATGACTTTATACTAGCGGCTAAAATTGATGAGACGTCAGCATAGTCTTCAACTTTCCCCCTTTAGTTATAAAACAAAAGCGCTCGGGAGTATTTACTCCGAGCGCTTGAATTGATTCTTCTATCACTTACTTATACCTTGCTGTGAGTCTTTTCGTAGTACGCTTTTGCAGCGTCACCGGTCAGATGCAGAACTTCGCTGTTCGGCTTCATCACCGTCGGAGTCGTGTACGCTGTACGACTCTTCTTACCATCGATCGCTAGAGCAATTCTGTCGACCAGAGAGGCGATCAAGTCACTGATACTCTTGGACGCCGCCAATACTTCTTCAGCTTTGGCGACGTCTAGGTTTCGAAAAATAACGCGAATGTCAGCCTCGGTCCAGCTCTGAACACGGTGCTTACGCACCGTCTTGAAAAAGTTTGAAAGCTGCTCAAGACTTTTGTCGGGACGTCTCTCGTGAGCCGAAGTGTGAGCGATCTTTTTCTTTCGGTGTTGAAGGATAAAGTCGCGAGCTTCGGTGGCGTTATAGCCTTCACGCAAAATCACCTCTAACAGCACTTGCTGGTAGGAATGAATCACTTGCTCCGAATCTGAGAAATCCGGCAGTTCAACATCGACACTGAAGTCTTCGAGAAACTTCTCAAAGACTTGAGGATCGGGTTCACTCACCATTCCGAGCTCTTGAGCAACGAGCGTCGGCAAAGTGTCATTGCCACGACTCGGGTCCATGAGCACTTGGATTGAAGGGTCGAGCTTAGTCAGAGCCAGGCGGTTGTACACCCAGACCGTAGTCTTACCGAATGACGATGCGATTTTTTCGGCAGATTCTCCGAGGTCCCTCCTTCGCTTGATTTCGATTCCTTCTTCAAGCGGAGTCAGGTCAGATCTCTGCGCATTTAAAAGCGCGGCATCTTCCCGATGTTCATGCTCGTTTGCATAAATTCTCACCAAGGCCGGGACTTTTTCGAGCTCGACCAACTTGGCCGCGCGCTGACGTCTGTGTCCGGAAATGATAAGAAAGTGCTTGTCAGAAAAATCTGGCAGTCTTTCTTTCATCCACGGCATGCACGAAAGCGGGCTGACACGAATCGGCTCTCGAATGCCGGCGGTCCTTATGCTTTCTGAAAGCTCCGCAAGGTCACCTTCCGCCATGAATTTACGCGGTTGAAAAGGGTCGGGTACAAGCAAGTCCGTATCAAGATGACCGGTTGCTCCTTGCTTCATCCACCACACTTGCACGTCTTTGTCTTTCAACATTTCAGCCTCCGTTTCTCAATGAACACTGGGAGGAGTGTATAACATCTCAACGAAAAAACGAATTTTGACACGCGCTCTTTTTACATCTATAATGCGGAAGTTATGGAGGAAAAGTTTGGCAAAAATACTGAGAATGATATTGAGGTAGATGAAATAACAGAGGACTACGTGGACGAAATCGACGAAGAAGGAATTGAAGAATTAAGCCAGGAAAAACTAAAGAAGTTGAAGGAGAAGTTGCGACAGTCTGATAAGGACAAAATGGCCGCTCTTGAGGAATTGCAGCGCCTACGAGCTGACTTCCTCAATGCTCGCAAGCGTTTAGACGATGAGAAGATAAGAGACCGCGAGCGAGTGAAGATCGACCATATTGAACGTTTGTTGCCGCTTTGTGACAGCTTTGGAATGGCACTTCAAGACAGAGGCTTCGCTGATTTACCTGCCAACCTACAAAAAGGCATTCGAGGTATTGAAAGCCAACTTTCGTCCATATTAAAAAGTTACGGAGTCGACGAAATTAACCCTGAGGGATTGCCCTTTGATCCATACGAGCATGAAGCAATTGCTCAAAATGGAGAAGGGAACAACGTGGAGGCGGTATTACAGAAAGGCTACAAACTGGGAGACATCATCATACGCCCCGCCAAGGTTGCTGTCGGCAAATAATTTTTACTAATTCTTTAAATCTAAGATAGAACTATGGCAAAAATTATCGGAATAGATCTAGGAACTACAAACTCAGCAGTGGCTTTTATTGAAGCTGGTGAGCCTAGAATCATTGAGAACGCGGAGGGAGGTCGCACTACCCCTTCGGTAGTGGCTATTTCAAAGACCAATGAACGTCTAGTTGGACAAATCGCTAAGCGTCAGGCTGTCACCAACCCTTTCAGCACTATTTACGGCATCAAGCGCTTCATGGGCCACGCTTTCAAAGAAGAAGCCGTGCAGAAGGATAAGGTGATTGTGCCTTACGAAGTAAAGGAAGGGCAGCAAGGTGGAGTCTTGGTCAAAATGGGCGAAAAGGATTATCGTCCGGAGGAAGTATCAGCGATGATTCTGTCGAAGTTGAAGGCTGATGCAGAAGCCAAGCTCGGTGAGAAGATTACTGAAGCAGTTATTACTGTTCCGGCCTACTTTAACGACTCACAACGCAAAGCTACTCAGGACGCTGGTAAAATCGCCGGCTTAGAAGTGCGTCGCATCATTAACGAACCAACTGCAGCCGCTCTTGCGTATGGATTTAATAAAAAGAAAGACGAGAAACTAGTTGTTTTTGACTTTGGTGGCGGTACGTTTGACGTTACTGTACTAGAAGTTGGCGATGATGTAGTTGAGGTTAAGTCTACCGACGGCGACGCACATATGGGTGGCCGCGATATCGATCAAGAAATCGTACGTTGGTTTATTGCTGAATTTAAACGAGAAGAAGGCATTGACCTTGGTGTAGATAAGCTTGCCTTGCAGAGACTCGATGAGGCCGCAGAAAAAGCCAAGTTGGAACTTTCCTCTAGTTTGGAAACGGAAGTAAACATTCCATTCATTACTTCCGGAGCAGACGGTCCTAAGCATATGTTGATCAAGCTCACTCGCGCCAAGCTTGAAGAATTGGCTAGTGAATACATTGATCGTGCTATGGAGATCACTAAGCGCGCCCTTGAAGCATCACCATTCAAGAAAGAAGAGATTGACGAAATTATAATGGTGGGAGGACAAACACGTATGCCGAAGATTGTTGAACGTGTGAAAGAGTACTTTGGTAAAGAGCCAAACAAATCAATTAACCCGGATGAAGTGGTGGCTCTTGGTGCTGCTATTCAAGCTGGTATCTTCCAAGGCGATGTTCAGGACATTACCCTTGTTGACGTGATTCCGCTTTCTCTAGGTATTGAAACGATGGGCGGAGTAAACACTAAGTTGATCGAGAAGAATACTCACATTCCTACCCGGAAGACTCAGGTCTTCTCAACGGCTGCAGACAACCAGACTTCTACCGAAATCCACATCGTTCAAGGTGAGCGTGCATTAGCTGCCGACAACAAACCGCTTGGTCGGTTTGTGCTCGATGGTATTCCACCAGCTCCACGTGGCGTGCCGCAGGTTGAAGTTAGTTTCGACGTGGACAGTAACGGAGTACTAAACGTTACCGCTAAGGATAAATCTACCGGTAAGGAGCAGTCTATTCGAATTGAGGCCAGCTCTGGACTAACTGAAGAGGATATCGAGAGAATGAAAAAAGACGCTGAGGCGCACAGCGCTGAAGATGAGAAGAAAAAGCAATTGGTAGAGGCTCGAAATATGGCTGACCAACTCATCTATACTGCCGAAAAATCGCTCAAGGATCACGCTGATAAAGTTGAGGAAGATGTAAAAAATGATGTTGAAACCAAAATCACTGAACTACGTGGAGTCAAAGATCAAGACTCTGTTGACGAAATAAAGGCTAAAACAGAGGCTCTTTCAGCGGCCCTTTCCAAGATTGGCGAAGCGATGCAGAATAAGGGTGAAGAAGGAAAGACAGAGGAGAAGCCACCAGAAGCAGAGAGCGACCAAACAAGCGCATAGGGACATAACAGACAGCAGCTAAAAACAAATTATGAAAGACTACTACAAAATACTCGGCCTTGAACAAGGTGCCGGTAAAGATGAAATCAAGAAGGCTTTTCGTAAGTTGGCTGCTCAGTATCATCCTGATAAAAAGACAGGTGATGAAGCTAAGTTCAAGGAAGTGAGCGAAGCCTATGCTGTCTTAGGTGACGAGAAGAAGCGTGCTGAATATGACAATTATGGCAGGGCTTTCGGTGGTAACAACCCAGGTTTCAACGGCTTCGATATGAGTGGCTTTGCGGAAGGCGGAGCGCAATTCGACTTTGGAGATATATTCGAAAACTTTGGCGAGATGTTTAACGGCTTCGGCCGTCCGCGCGCACGTCGCGGCAACGACATCTCAATCGATCTCGAGTTATCACTCGAAGAGTCTGTGTTCGGTATCGAAAGGGTAGTTGTACTGGCAAAGAATTCTGTTTGCGAAGTTTGTAAAGGTAGCGGTGGCGAACCAAATACAGAGATGACTGCCTGCGCGACCTGTAACGGCCAAGGACGCCTGCGTGAGACACGTTCCAGTATGCTGGGAAGCTTTACAACCGTGCGCGAGTGCGGAGCCTGCCAGGGTCGCGGGCAAGTGCCAAAAGAAAAGTGTAAGCATTGTCACGGACACGGTGTAATGAAGAAGAGCGAAGAAATTGCTATCAAAGTTCCGGCCGGAATCGAAAACGGGGAAGTGATTCGTATGACTGGCCGCGGTGAGGCTATACAAAACGGCCCAGCTGGTGACCTGTACATCAAATTACACGTCCGTCCTGACCGTCACATCCGCCGCAATGGAAATGATTTGGTGCGCGATCTGTCTATCAAATTGACTGATGCTTTACTTGGAGCAACGTATCAAATTGAAACACTGGACGGAGTAATAGAAATCAATGTGCCAGTTGGAGTAAAGCAAGGTGAGTTCTTGCGCATCAAAAATAAAGGTGTACCAACAAGTCGCGGCGGAAGCCGTGGTGACTTTATGGTTAAGGTTGATATTGCCCTGCCAATGAAACTTTCGAAAAAAGCAAAACAACTGGTAGAAGAATTGCGAGAGGAGGGAGTATAAATCTTAAAGACAGAAAAACGGAGTGGGTTTTAAACCTACTCCGTTTTTCTATCCACTCCTGTTTACTTCGATAATTCAACTACGCTTGTACAATTGTCATTATGGATCTGGATACTATTCTCTCCATTCTGAATGGCTGGTTCTTTTTACTCGCTGCTTTTGGATTGGGATTGGGTTTAGCTATGGCTAAAGGCCGGCAGACACTGATTAACTTGATAGTCGGTGCTTATTTAGGGCTTTTCCTCTACACGAACTTTCCTTACTTGGAAACGTTGACAGGGAACGCAGCGGGACAAACGGCCGCTTCAGCTATTTCGCTCGTAGTGTTTCTAGGCTTTACTATTGCATCAGCATTATTGTTTAGTCACCTTATGCCTCGGGAATATTTAGAAGGTGCTTTTGAAGCGATTGGTAAAAAGCTTCTCCTAGCCGGTCTTTTTACTGTTCTGGTATTAACGCTCTCAACGCACTTTCTACCAATTGATGCTGTGATTTCTACCGGCACGCCCCTGCCCGAATTCCTGTTGGAAGAAAAATTGTCTTTTTTATGGCTTGTTCTGCCTTTAGCAGCTCTATTCTTCCTTTAAAAGACTTACTTTGTTAATATTGAAGTAATGTCTAAAAAACGTCTGTTTACTGGGTTGCAACCTTCCGGCACTCTCCATATTGGTAATTATTTCGGTGCACTGAAACCATTCCTAGATACCTACGAAGAATATGACAGTCATCTTATGGTGGCTGATTACCACTCTTTGACTACACTGAAGAACAGTGACGAATTGCGACGTAATACCGTTGATGTCGTAAAAGATTATTTGGCCGCTGGTGTCGATCCGAAAAAGGCCGTTATATTCAAGCAGTCATCTGTTCCTGAACATACAGAATTGGCTTGGATTTTCGAATGTCTGGTATCAGTTAAATTTCTTGAGTTGGCACACGCTTATAAAGACAAGGTGGCCAAAGGCCTTGAAGCAAACGCCGGTTTGTTCAACTACCCGATGCTGATGGCGGCGGACATTTTGCTTTACGACACTGATATTGTTCCAGTTGGTCGCGACCAACAGCAGCACGTCGAGTATGCACGCGAAGCGGCCAAAAAATTCAATCTTGCATACGGAGATTTGTTTAAAGAACCGACCGAAAAAATTGTAGAAGGCGTAGGCACTGTACCTGGTACCGACGGTCAAAAGATGTCCAAGAGTTACAAAAACACCATTCCATTATTTGGAACGAAAGATGAAATACAAAAAGCTGTAATGGGTATTGTTACCGACTCAACTGGAGATCGTCCGGAAAATGTTTACGCTATTCACAAACTTTTTAGAACTGACGCGGAATTGGAGGTGATATATGAAGAAAACAAAGGTAAGTATAAGAATTTAAAAGAAGCCTTACTTGAGGATGTCGAGGCTCTAGTAGCACCACTTCGTGAGAAACGAGATAGTATTACGGATGAGATGGTAGCGGAAGTGTTGAAGGCGGGTGGCGAAGCCGCCCGCGCAGAGGCTGCTGCTAAAATGTCCCAAGTCCGTCAGCAGATTGGCATTATTTAACACAGGTGCTAATATTCAAATAACCAACGATGCGGCTGACACCCGCGGAGGTTACTATTAACAATCGCATAGAGCGCTTGAGCTAGGCTCGAGAAGCGAGGTGGCACCGCGCTGAAGAATCTGCTTCAGCGTCCTCGCAACAATTTAATTTGTTGCGGGGATTTTAATTTCCGCCACGACAAAACTATGCAAAGAACTTTGATTAAAGAGCTGAAGGAGAATATTGGTAAAGAAGTACAGATCGCCGCAACAGTAGATGTAAGACGCGATCAGGGCAAAATGGCTTTCTTTGATTTTCGTGATCGCTCTGGTGTTGTGCAGGGAGTTGTATTTGGTAAACCTGAGGTACTGGACGTAGCAAAGGAAGCTTCTCCTGAAAGTGCTGTTCTCGTGAACGGAGTAGTCAATCAACGTCCAGAGAAGATGGTCAATGAAAAAGTTCAAAACGGAGATATTGAGCTAGAAATAACCAGCATCGAGATATTAAACAAAGCCGACAGTCTTCCTTTCGATTTTGACGCTGAACTTAGTCTGGAAGTTTTGTTGGACAATCGTCCGCTCACTTTGCGTCGCAAACACGAACGTGCCATCTTTCGTATACAAGCTGCTATCACGCGCTGCTACGGTGATTATTTGCGCCAAGAAGGCTTTACGGAGTTCCAAGCACCAAAGCTAGTGGGTGGTGACGCTGAAGGTGGCTCAGAGGTGTTTAAGGTCGGCTACTTTAATGACAAAGACGCATATTTGGCGACTAGTCCTCAGCTTTACAAGCAAATTATGGTTGGGGTCTTCGAACGTGTGTTTTCATTGGCAACAGCCTTCCGAGCGGAAAAAAGTGCTACCACTCGTCACTTAAGTGAGTACACTTCTCTCGATGCAGAAATTGGATTCATCAAGGATCACACTGACATTATGCGGATTGAAACCGGCCTGATGCGCTATTTGGTTGAATATTTAAACAAGAATCATCAAGACGATCTTGCTGTTCTTGATATTGCCCTGCCACTAATACCCGATGGAGACCTGTTTCCTCATATGAAACTTCGTGAGGCTCAACAACTTATCAAAGAGAAGACCGGTGTCGATAAGACAACCGAACCTGACCTAGAACCGGAAGATGAACGTTGGTTGTGCGAGTATGCGCAAAAAGAGTTGGGTAGTGACTTTATATTTATCACGCACTATCCTGTCTCGAAGCGTCCGTTTTACACAATGGAGGATCCCGACGATCTTGGTTACACAAAAAGCTTCGACCTTCTCTTCCGAGGTGTAGAAATCACAACCGGCGGTCAGCGCGTACATAACCTGGAGACACTCAAAGCTAAAGCGGTTGCTAAAGGTCTTGATCCTGCAAAGTTTGCTTTCTACCTTCAAGCCTTCGAGTTTGGTATCCCACCTCACGGAGGTTGGGGTATGGGTCTCGAACGTCTCACAGCCAAGTTTTGTGGCGTCACGAACGTAAAAGAAGCTACTCTATTCCCCCGCGATATAAATCGCATCGATACCTTGCTGAGTAAGACTGACGATGATGATAGTAAAAACAAGTAAAAGCGAAACAGCAGCGAAAAATTTCGTTACTGTAATACTGACGGAGGAAAAAAGCGGTCAGCGATTTGTTGAAACCAAAAATGGATCCTTGGAGCTTCGGTTTGCTATAGGAAAACTCGCTGACATTAATCGCCGTAAGTTCATCACGTTAGTTCGTAATATCATTCGTACTGCTAAAACCCATGATATCGAATATTTGTTTTGGAAGATCAAACCTACGGCTTTTGTAAAGCTGACTGAAGCAGGTAATGACTGGGTCTTGGAAACAGTGGCTACAAACATTCTGCTAGCCAATTACGAATTCCACGCGTACAAGACAGGGAAGAAGAAGGCTGAATTGAAAGAGGTAATTTTAGGCGGCAGTGAAGCCAATGCTTATCAAAACGCTGTTAAACGCGGCGTCCTCATTGGTGAACATATCAATCAGGCTCGAGACATTGCCAACACCCCAGGTGACGATATGACACCGCGCTTGTTTGCTGAAAGTGTTAAATCTTTAGTCAAAGGCACCAAGATAAAAGTGACTGTTTTTGACGAAAAACAGATCAAAAAAGAAGATCTTCATGCTTTGTGGGCAGTCGGAAAAGGAGCGGATGATATGCCACGCTTTGTAATAATGGAATACAAAGGAGGTAAGCCAAAAGAAAAGCCAGTTGTCTTAATTGGCAAGGGCGTGACATACGATACAGGTGGTCTAAATATCAAACCATCTGGCAGTATGCACGATATGCATATGGATATGTCTGGAGGCTCGTCAGTAGCTGCAACTATTGTAACGGCGGCAAAACTTGGATTAAAGAAAAATGTAGTAGTCCTTATACCGGTTGCTGAAAACGCTGTCTCTGAAAAATCAATGCGAGCTGGTGACATTGTTAAATCTCATTCAGGAAAGACGATTGAAGTACTTCATACTGACGCAGAAGGTCGTATGATATTGGCAGATGCCTTGTCATATGCAAATAAATTTTCCCCGCGAGTTATTATCGATGTCGCAACATTAACCGGCGCCTCAATGGTGGCGCTTGGCCAGCAGGCAAGCGCAGTTATGACTACTAACGACGTCCTACGCGAGACTCTTCCTCGCCTTGGTGAGGAAACAGGCGACTACGTATGGCCACTACCACTTTGGGATGAGTTTAAAAGACCACTGACCGAAACTCGCGCCGATGTGGTTAATATTCAGCCAAACTTCAGTAAACTCGGTGGAGCGATAGAAGGCGCTGCTTTCCTTTCTTTCTTCGCACCGAAGGGTATACCATGGGCTCATTTGGATATTGCACCTAGAATGGACGCCGCTCCGCACGATAAATTAGCCAAAGGTTCGACTGGTGAACCTATCCGCCTTCTTATAAAATTCTTAGAAACATACTAAGTATGACTGTTGAAGAAACCAAAAAACGACTACTAGAGGACGATGATTTTGTTTTGAGTGAGCTTTCAAAACTTCAAGAGCTATTTAAGATGAAAAAAGTCATTCGCTACCACCACACAAGAGAAGAGATTATCGACACTGAATCAGTAGCAGAGCATGTCTACGGAATGATGATCTTGATTGATTATTTTTTGCCACTCGAACAAATAGGGCAATGGGATGGAGAAAAAATTTTTAAAACTGCCCTTTACCACGACATAGACGAAATCTTAACCGGCGATCGCATAGGTTATCTCAAAACCCAATCAGATAGGGAACAAGAGAAGGCAACTCAGCAAAAAGTAGTAGAATCGTTGCCTCTTTCCATTCAGCAAAAAGTCGACGACCTCTTAAACGAATATGACGGTCAAGCCTCAATAGAAGCTCGGTTTACAAGAGCGATAGATAAAATTGAACCCCTGTTTCACTTGATAAACGACAACGGCAAAAAGATATGCGTGGAGACCAATGTGACGCTAGCGCAAAGTAAAAGCATTAAAGACAAGTACGTCAAAGATTTTCCGTATATCAAACGATTCAATGAAGTATTGACAGATCATATGATAAAAGAGGGTTATTTCTCACCCGAACAGTGATAAAATTATAGTGTGACCATTGATTTCTCCATAAAAACCGAGGTGTTTGAAGGACCACTTGAACTTCTTTTGGAGCTTGTAGAAAAGCGTAAACTCCTCATAAATGACATATCACTGGCGACAGTGACTGATGAGTTTATGGCGCGCGTTTCTGCGATGCAGGAAATGTCTTTGCCGGGTACAGCCAACTTCGTGGCACTTGCGGCAACTCTACTTTTAATCAAATCCAAATCCCTTCTACCTGTTCTCGATCTGTCAGAAGAAGAAGAGCACAGCATAGAGGAGCTCGAAGAACGTCTACGGCTTTATCAAATCTTTCGCACCGCGGGTGAAGTTGTTCGTGCCGCATTCGGCCTACAGATTAGTCACGAAAGACAATACGTACCTGATACAACTCCGATATTTTTGCCCGACCAGTACTGTTCTAGTGAAGAACTACGTACTGCAATGTCTCGCGTCATCAGCGAACTACCGATTAAAGAAATCAGACCAAAAGTGCAGATTAAGAAGGTTGTTTCTTTGGAGGAAATGATTGAGCGACTGCATCAACGTATTGAGAAGCAGTTGAAGTTGCGCTTCAGTGACTTAGTTGCTGGAGAAGGAGAGAAGCACGGACTGATTGTGGGCTTTTTGGCTGTTTTGGAGTCAGTCAAACAAGGCTCGATCTTGGTATCTCAACTTTCGCGTTTTGATGACATAGAGATTGAACACTCAAAGCCGCAATTGCCACGTTATTACTAAATTATTGTCCACCTCTTCACACAAATAGCATGATTTTCATTGCTATAATTGGCGGATGATAAAGGTGGCAATCAACGGCTTCGGCCGCATCGGTAGAGCATTCCTTAGAATGTCTCATGAACGAGAAGATATTGAGATAGTGGCCATTAATGACCTAGGGTCACCGGAAAGTATGGCCTACTTGCTCCGCTACGATACAGTCTATGGACACTCAGCCTTTACAGTTGATCACGCCGAAGGAAAACTTATAGTCGCTGAAAGAGATATAGTACTAACCAACGAAAAGGATCCAGCCAATTTGCCTTGGGGCAAGCTTGGTATTGATGTGGTAGTTGAATCAACCGGTATTTTTACCAGTTATGAAAAGGCTAATGCTCACATAACTGCCGGTGCTAAGAAAGTGGTCATAACTGCCCCTGTAAAGGCAGATCCGGCCGGTGGGAGTGTGGCTGGAGAAACCATCTTAATCGGCGCAAATGAAGAGAAATTCGGCACCTGCAACATTACCTCAAATGCATCTTGCACCACGAATGCAGCTTCTCCACTCATCGGCATTTTGAAGGAAAAATTAGGCATCAAGAAAGCGCTACTCAACACTGTACACGCCTATACGGCCTCACAAGCGCTAGTGGACGGTCCTAGCAAGAAAGATCTACGTGAAGGTCGTGCTGCAGCACAAAACATCGTACCTTCTACGACCGGTGCTGCTATTGCGACCACAATGGCATACCCAGACTTGGTGGGTAAATTTGACGGTATTTCGATCCGTGTACCAGTTGCTGTAGGGTCAATTGTGGACGTTACTTTTCTCGCTGGTCGAGCTACCACTGTAGAAGAGGTTAATAATATTTTAAAGGAGGCCGCTAGCGACCCTCATTGGAGCAGAGTGTTTACAGTCACTGAAGAGCCACTGGTCTCGTCAGACATTATTGGTGCGCGTTTTGGTGCTATCGCTGATCTAGGAATGACTCAGGTAGTAGATGGTGACCTGGTCAAAGTTCTCGCTTGGTATGATAATGAGGCGTCATACGTACATACGTTGATAGAACATGTTACTGAAACCGCTAAACACCTGTAGTGACTATGAAAATCCATTTTGCCTCTGACCACGCCGGATTTGCTCTCAAAAACGACTTACTCGCTTTTGTACAGAATGAACTCAATCTAGAAGTCTTGGATCACGGAGCAACAAAACTTGATCAAGAAGACGACTACCCAGACTTTATAAAGCTGGCCGCTAGTGCGGTTTCTTCTTCTACAGAAGACCGAGCTATTATCCTTGGCGGTAGTGGACAAGGTGAGGCTATGGTGGCAAACAGACAAGCCGGAGTGCGGGCTGCTGTATTTTATGGCGGCGATCTTTCAATTGTTAAGCTTTCACGAGAACACAATAACGCCAATGTTCTATCTCTTGGCGCGCGCTTTATTTCTTTGGACGATGCCAAAGTTGCGGTGCAGCTTTGGTTACAGACAGAATTTAGTGGCGAGGAGCGTCACCTAAGAAGGATTGAAAAACTCGGTTAAATCATATGATCGTTCCTGCAATAATTCCAAAATCACTTGACGACCTAAAGACCAAACTTACCCTCCTATCGTTTGCTCCAAGCGTGCAAATTGACGTGGTTGACGGTGAGTTTGTGGAAAACATATCTTGGCCCTATGAACCGAAGGGTGCAGTCACAGAGGCAGTTCCGTTTTTGTCTAATCGTCAAATTGAAGTGGACTTAATGGTCAAAGATCAGCAAAAAGCAGCCAAAGAATGGCAAACTGCTGGGGCAAAAAGAATTGTGTTTCATATCGAAGGCCTACTGGATGACACTACTTCCTCATCAATGCTGACTAAGAAGAACGACAGCGTACTTTTCGGCTTGGCGATTAACAACGACACTCCGATCGAAAAACTTGATCAATTTGCAGATCAAATCGATTTTGTGCAAATGATGGGAATCGCCACTATTGGCAAACAAGGTGAACCGTTTGATGAGCGGGTTCTCAGCCGCATTGCTGCAGTTCATTCTAAATATCCAAATCTACCAATCGGAGTTGACGGAGCAGTCAGCCAAACAAACTTACTTTCACTTAAAACAGCGGGCGCAACTAGATTTGTAGCTGGGTCGTCCATTTTAAATGCAGATGACCCACAAGCCGCATACGAACAACTGTTGAAAATTACTGCCGATTAAATCAACACTCACGTTATAATTTAAGAATGAATTATCTAAGCGATGGGGAAATCGCTCGTCTTGAACATAAGGCAAACGAAATTCGCCAGAGCATTATTGAAATGTTAATGGCAGCGGGCAGTGGTCACACTGCCGGCCCGCTCGGGATGGCCGATATTTTTACCCTGCTCTATTTTGATGTATTGAAACACGATCCAAAAAATCCCGATTGGCAAGACCGCGATCGAGTCGTACTTTCTAACGGACATATTTGTCCGGTTCTATACGCAACACTGGCACATAGAGGTTATTTTCCAGTTGAAGAACTTCTGACTTTGCGCAAATTTGGATCTCGTCTTCAAGGTCATCCGCACAGGACTGCATTGCCTGGTTTGGAAACAAGTTCCGGCCCTCTCGGTAGCGGACTGTCACAAGCAGTTGGTATGGCGCTTGGACTCAGAATGGATAATCCATACACGTCACAATACGTATACTGTCTGATGAGCGATGGTGAACTTCAAGAAGGCCAGACTTGGGAAGCAATGATGATGGCGGGCAAAGAGCGTCTCCACAACCTGATTGCCATCATTGACCGCAACGCTATTCAAATCGATGGTTATACGGAGGACATAATGCCGCTTGAACCACTACGAGAAAAACTTGAAGCTTTTAATTTCGATGTACAGGAAGTAGACGGTCATAATATACGTATGGTGTTAGACGCTATTGGCAAAGCCCAGGCAGTGTACAGCCAACCGTCAGTAATTATTGCGCACACTATTCCTGGTAAGGGCGTGGATATTTTTGAGCGAGACTTTCACTGGCACGGCAATCCTCCAGGCAAAGGGCCAGAGAACTTTGCAAAGAAAAATGATCAAGGCAGGGATGCATTAAAAAAACTCCGATCTTTAAGCGGATCAATTGATCCTGCCGATTATTAATCTGATGCGTATATGAAAATTGCTTCTCATCTTAACCCTAAACTTTTCGACGAAGGTATCGAGAAAGCACCAACTCGTGATGGTTTTGGTGAAGGCCTTAGAGAGGCTGGAGAAAAAGACCCGAAAGTAGTGGCTCTTTCAGCCGATCTGGTTGAATCTACACGAGCCAATCTTTTTGCAGACGCTTTTCCAGATCGTTTCATTGAAGTGGGTGTTGCTGAACAAAACATGGCTTCGGTTGCATCCGGATTAGCGGCTGTTGGCAAGATACCTTTTATTACTTCGTACGCAATGTTTTCTCCAGGACGAAACTGGGAGCAGATTCGAACCACGATTGCCTATAACGAAAGAAACGTGAAAATAATCGGCGCTCACAGTGGTATATCTGTAGGTCCTGACGGAGCGACACACCAAGCCCTCGAGGATATGGCCATAATGCGGGCGATGCCTAATATGATAGTGATCGCACCTGTGGATGCCGTTGAAGCTAAGAAAGCCACTCTATGGGCCTCCACATACGATGGACCAGTTTACATAAGATTGGGTCGCGAGAAAGTGCCAACCGTCACTACTATCGGGACACCATTTCAGTTGGGCCAAGGCGGACTTTGGATAGAAAAAGACGACGACTTGCCACACACTGTGGGAGTCATCACTACTGGATCAATGTTCCATAGCGCAGCTTCTGCAGCTGTTGAACTAGAAAAGAAGGGGATTGGAATCTCGATTCTTCATCTACCTATGGTCAAACCTCTAGACACAGCTGGCGTGCTGAAGTTGGCTGAGAGTCACGACATTATTGTCACGGTTGAAGAACATCAAAGAAATGGCGGCCTAGGTGGAGCAGTCGCTGAACTTTTAGGAGAGGAAAGGCCTACTAAGGTAATTCGTCTGGGAATTGACGATCAATTTGGACAAACTGGCGAGCCTGAAGAACTGCTCAAACACTATGGTCTCGACAAGAACGGTATCATCAACAAAATAACTGAAGTATTCGGAGTTTAGACAGTCGTATTAAAATAATTTCTTAGCCTTGAATTCAGGTGGGGCGTTTTTGAGGTGCTCTTCAAGTTTCTCGCGAGTTAATAGACCTTTTTGCGCGCCAATATATTGAACGACAGACATTGAGTTAATTGGTCCCCATGCTAGCGCGTCGTGCGGTGAAAATCCAAGCGCAATAGCAGCAGTGAAAGTGGAGGAAAAAGAGTCTCCAGCACCAGTGCGGTCCACTGGCTCCTTAGGGTCAGGATACATCGGCATATGCCACACAGAGCCATCTTCCTCTAATACATAAGCGCCTTTCGGGCCGTCGGTAATAACTGGCAGCTTAGGACCTAGTTTCTTCAATCCACGCAACAAAGTAATTAGATCATTTTCTTTAGTGCTCAAAATAGTCTGAGCCTCTTCTTTATTACAGAAAAAGATCTCTGTTACTTGATAAAGCTCCTTCAATTTTTCATAACCGAGTCGGATCTGGAAAGTACCCGGCTGGAAAACAAGTTTTGTTTCAGGGTGTTCTTTCAAATATTTAGCAATTTCGAAGTGTAGAGGCAGACCGCTTTCTCCTACCGAAGAGAAGTATAGAAAACGCGGCGGCAAGCCAAAATCTGGAAGCACATACTGAAACACTTCGTGCTTAATCAGGATAGTGCGCTCGGCGCCGTACCGAAGTACATAATGATAATTTGTGTTTTTGCGTTCGTGTACTTTTACGAAGTCCGTCGATACACCTTCTTGTCGAAGGGCATCCAAACAGTCTTTGCCGTTACGGTCATGACCTAAGTTGGCATAGAGGGCACTACGAAGACCTAAACGATGAGCCGCTACAGCGGCATTTGGACTATTACCAACCGCCGGCACTATGATCACATCTTCGTAGGGCAACTTATCCCCAAAGTTCATCATCAGCTGACACGGCTTTCCTTCTATGTCACAAACGACTCTGGCGTCTTTTTGAGAAAGTTCAATAAAAGCATCGATTGTGATATCACCGACCGCGACAAAATCATATCGAGTTGACATTCTTACAGTGTAAACGGCTGGCTCACGGTTACCAAACAACAGCTGTTGATGGAGCGTCTCCTTCATTGAAAATAGGGGAATTTGTGTTAAGATGTCCGCACTATGACTATCAAGTTAAACGTTGTGAAGCGCACCGAGACTGGCAAAAAGTTGGATAAGCTGCGTGCCAATGGCAAGCTGCCAGCTGTTGTTTATGGTGCCAAGGAAGAATCAACTCCTCTTTCTCTTGATCGCCGTGAGTTCGAAAAGGCCTACGAGGCAGCCGGCGAGTCGAGCATTATTGTTCTCACTGGACTAGATGAGGACAAAGAAGTCCTTGTACACGATATGGCTTTCAATGCAGTAAAAGGTGGCGTACAGCACGTTGACTTTTACGCTGTTGAAAAGGGTAAGGAGGTAACTGTCCCGGTTGAACTTACTTTCGTTGGTGAAGCTCCAGCTATCAAGCTAGGCGGCTCACTCACTAAAGCTCTTCATGAAATCGAAGTGACTGCAAAGCCAGCCAATCTTCCACACGAGATTATTGTCGACATTAACGTACTTAATACTTTCGAAGATCATATTCGAGTTAAAGACCTAAACATCCCATCGGGCGTAAAGGTAGAAAATGATCCTGAGGACATGGTGGCCGTTGTTACAGAGGCTAAGGAAGAGCCAGTAGAGGAAGTAACAGTTGATATGGCAGCTATTGAGGTTGAACAAAAGGGTAAGAAGGAAGACGAAGAAGAAGCTGCGTAAATCCACAGATGACAACAAAAGCGGCGGCATTCGAAAGAATGCCGCCGCTTTTTCGTCTGTTATAATATTCACTACACAAATGAAAACTACCGCACCGATATTCCTATTGTTATTTATATTCATCTTCTTTTCGCCTACTGCAGAGGCGGCTGTTACAGTAGATTTTTGTACGGGAATTAATGCCGCCACAGTGTCTGATAGTGACCGTGAAGCATGTAAGGCTCTTTTAAGTCAGATCGATCAACAGATTTTGGTCCAACAACAGCTGGTAGAGCGTAAGCAGTCGGAGCGTCAATCCTTGGAGCGAGATATTGATATTCTCGAAGCACAGATCAAAAAGTCTCAATTAGGTATCCAGTCACGCTCAATAGCTATCAAGCAGATAAGTGAGCAGATCGGACAAAAGGAAGGCATCATCGATATTTTGACAGAGCGTCAGGATAAACAACGGAAATCTGTTGCTTCCTTATTGCGTAAGACGGAGGAAGTGGACGATCATTCACTAGTAGAAGTATTGTTGGCAAACAAAAGTTTTTCAGAATTTTTTGCAGACTTTGAAGATTACCGAACCTTGAACAACTCTTTGCGTGAGTCACTGCAGGTACTTTCTGGTATTCAGCAAGATACGACTTTGCAAAAGCAGTCTTTAGAGGAAAAACAGCAAGAAGAAGCCCGAGCCAAACAGTTACAAGAAGAGGAAAAAGCGGCTATACAAGAAAAGGAGTCTGAGAAAAACGGCATACTCACAGTTACAAAAGGCGAAGAGGCTGCATACCAGGCTCACTTGGCTCAAACGCAGCGTACGGCCGCTCAGTTGCGTCAGGCACTATTCCAGCTCGCCGGCGGTGGTGGGCGAATACCTTTCCCAGAAGCTGTGTCGTTGGCAAAATTTGCAAGCAACAAGACCGGAGTGTCTGCGTCGTTTATTCTTGCCATTCTTGAACAGGAATCTGAATTCGGAGCCAACATAGGTCAATGTACCTACGATCAAATGGTTCAAGATAAGCCGACAATGGGACCTGGAAGCGTGCCTGTGTTCACAGTAATGGCTGATGTGCTTGGATTTGATATAAAGAGTCAAATGGTCTCCTGCCCTATTTCGTACGGCAGCACCCGTTATGGCTGGGGTGGTGCGATGGGTCCTTCACAATTCATACCTTCCACTTGGGCTCTCTACGGCGGTTATGTAAATACTGGCAACGATGTTTATGTATACCAGCCTGGTTCTGATGCTATTCGACAACTGCTCGGCACAAACACTCCATCTAGTCCATTCCGTAACCAAGACGCCTTCCTTGCAACCTCTCTTCTTATGCGCGACAACGGCGCCACTGCTGGCACTTATAATGCCGAATGGACAGCCGCGATTCGCTACTATTCAGGCTGGAACGGTATAAACAACCCGAAAAATCACTTCTACGGAGACCAGGTGATGGAAAGAAAGGCTCGCCTCGAGGCCGAAATCAAGACTTTGGACGCTGGATAAGCAAATGACTCTGTCGCCACTTCCTAAACCTCGGGCGACTTGCCGTCTGTGGGTTTATTTGTTATAGTTCCCGTCACTTATGAAAAAGGATATTCATCCAGGAAACTACCGCCAGGTAATTTTTCTCGACAACTCTAATGGCGAGCGCTTTTTGATTGGTTCAACAATCACCATCGAAGGCAATGAGACAGACAAGTGGACTGACGGCAACGAGTACCCAGTGGTACGTGTGGACGTTTCTTCTGCTTCACATCCTTTCTATACAGGCCAAGAGAAGGTTATGGACACTGCTGGTCGCCTTGAAAAATTCAAGACTCGCGCTGCCAAAGCTGGAAAGAAGGCTGCTAAATAAATACCGTCCCGTAAAACCCGCGAACTCGCGGGTTTTTGGTATGATGTAAATGCAATATGAATTTTGATCAAGACAAACTGAATGAATTTCGCGACAATCCTAAGACGCAGTTTTTAGCTGGCCAGTTTGAGCGTGATCTTGAGCGCCTACGAGAAGCGGAGCAGTTAGCTGACGGCGACGCAGAAATGGCGGAGTTAGCTAAAGAAGAGATTTCATCTTTACAATCACAATTAGATGGACAGTTTAAGGAAATGGATCGGATCATAGAATCAAACAAAGAGGAGGAAGCTAAGCCTTACGGCGTGGTACTGGAAGTCCGAGCCGGCGCCGGTGGCGATGAGGCAGCCCTCTTTGCAGAAGAACTTGCTAATGCTTATTTAAGATACGCAGAACGACAAGGTTGGTCAGTCAGCAAGAATGACGAGGCTCGCGCACAAAGCGGTGGCTACAAGGAAGCTTCGTTTGAGATACTCCATAGCAAAG
>Ga0155127_12_pt9 | contig 29576 bp, 36 predicted proteins | sample RifCSPhighO2_01_FD_106095 | JGI IMG/M metagenome (GOLD analysis project Ga0155127, IMG submission 106095) | Candidatus Kaiserbacteria bacterium RIFCSPHIGHO2_01_FULL_46_22
GTTGTTTTTTGTGTTATATTATTCCCGCTATGAAAGTGATTCTGCTCCGAGATGTTGCCAAGATCGGCCGAAAAGGTGAAATCGTCAGCGTGCCTGATGGTTACGCCCAAAACCAACTTATTCCCAAAGGTCAGGCAAAACCTGCTACTACAGAAAACCTGAAGACCGCCTTACGTACAAATGAGAACGCACAAAAAGCTGAATCTGAGGCAGAGACCCGTTTCTTTGCATTGAAAGCAGCGCTCAACGACCAAGTGATTACCATCTCCGGTCTAAAGAACGACAACGGTCATCTCTTTGCTGCTATAAAGCCAGAAATGATTGTTGAGGCTGCCAAAGCCGCCGGTCATATACTCACCCCATTTACGATTGAAATTGGAGAGGCGATCAAGACAACCGGCCAGCACTCTATTCAGTTGGTCCTAAAAAATCACCGTTTTCCATTCAACATTAATGTTGAATAAAGAACGAGATAAAGCTATAAACCGTAACTCATAATTTACTGTATGAAAGGAATGAAAATGATCGTCGTCGCCATCACCATTTCAGCTGTTTTATTATCTTTGCTGGTTTACTGGCAAAATTACCGAAATGCCGGTGTAGAGCTGATCACTGATGCGAAGGAATCAGTCAACGGACCACTGACACCGGAAGAACAAAAAGTTAACAATCCAATCATAAACAACGATATGAATCCGATCGCCGTCATCAAAACTAACTACGGGGAAGTGGAGCTTGAACTCTTTGCGTCTGATATGCCAATCACCACGACCAATTTCATTACTTTGGCTGAATCAGGTTTTTACAACAACACCAAGTTCCATCGGGTCATTGACGGCTTTATGATTCAAGGTGGAGACCCAAACTCTAAGGGCAGCGATGAATCCATCTACGGCACAGGAGGACCAGAAAAGATGGTTCAGGATGAGTTTGTAGCGGGTGAACATCTGTCCAATACTCGTGGCACCATCTCTATGGCCAATACTGGTCAGCCAAATTCCGGCGGTAGTCAATTCTTTATCAACTTGGTAGACAACGTGGCTTTAGACTTTGACAAGCAACCATTCACTTCGAAACATCCAGTGTTTGGACGTGTTGTGAAAGGTATGGATATTGTGGACACCATTGGTAATGTAGCGACAAAGGCTGGCGATATCCCAGTCGAACCAGTAATCGTAGAATCAGTCACGATTGTTAAATAACAAAAACCGGTCGCGCCCTAGGGCGCGACCGGTTTTTTGTTTTATTAGTTTACATCTACAGTCTTTTTCGTGACTGAGCGGCCGTCAAAACGGAGCTTGCGAGATTCTCGAAAAGCGACTTTTCCGTCCTGCATAGCAAAGAGTGTGTGGTCCTTGCCAGCCCTTACATTCTTACCTGGTTCGATACGAGTACCGCGCTGACGCACGATTACTTGACCAAGGCGCACTGCCTGACCATCAGCACGCTTAACGCCGAGATATTTCGGTTTTGAGTCGCGTAGGTTTTTAGCTGTTCCGCCTGATTTTTTAGTTGCCATAGTCGTTTATAATATGAAGACAATGAGCGATATCCTACAAGAGATTAAGGAAAAAATCAACCGTCTGTTGGCCGACACGGCTTTTTTCACAGCCGGCCTACTCATACTGGTGGCTATAGCCTCTTTTGGGCTGGGCCGACAGTCAGTCAGCCCGGCAGAGGGAAGGAAGGGGGTAACTAGCCCAGAAGAGGCAAAACAGGGCCCAGTGGCCCCTCTGAACAAAGGAGATTCGGCCTTCACTAGCTCGGACACCTCAGAAACGGATACCTTCTATGTGGCCAGTAAAAACGGGGAAGTCTATCATTTGCCTTATTGCAGCGGAGCCAAGCGAATCAGTGAACAAAACAAGGTCATTTTCAAGACAAAAGCAGAAGCTGAGGCGGCCGGGCTTCGCCCGGCCGCCAACTGCCCAGGCATTTAATCCGCTTTTTAGGCTGTGCAGGGATGGGTGTAGGGAGTACAATAAAATCACCTAAGACTCAAAGTCAAAACTATGACAACAAAAATTTTTCTTGGTGGAATCATTTTAATGATAATTATTGCCGGATTGATCGTCTACAACAACAATCAAGAGAATAAGCTGATAGATAAGATGGGCGAACAAGTCTCCTTCGTGTGTGAGGACAAAAACGACTTCATCGCAGAATTTAGCCCTGACATGTCCACACTCAATGTGGTTGTGGGTGGTGAGATAAAATACACTTTATCCAACACTGGCAACGAAGTTGTACCTCATCGCTTTGGCGACAGCGAGCGCGAATACACATTTTCCGGAGAAGGGGCAGTCGTGACAAATCTTGATACTGGCGGAGGAACAGTCTGCAGTCAGCCTATCGACCCTAACAACGCTCCATATAATTTTGGCGATAGCTTAGATGGAGAACAGCAAGAAGCGATATCACTTGTGACCGACAGTATGCGCGGCACTTGGAAGAGTTTGGACGATGAGAAATTTTCTCGCACTTTTCTAGCTGACGGCACCGTTACAGATCGATACGAAGGTGGTGAAGAAACCTCCGGTACTTGGCAAGTCTTCACGGCAAACTCGGGTATCGCAACTCCGTTTACCCTCGAGCAAGACGTAATGTACCTTCGCCTTGTTATGGGTGATGAAACTCTTCATTTCTCGCTCTCAAAGCTCACTCCAGAAGAACTCGAGCTGACTTATATGGAACGCGGAAATCTGCTCCGTTTCTCTGCGGTTAAATAAGATTCACATCATATGCTAGTTGTAGACATTGAAAGCTCAGGTATGTCACCCGAGCGAGACTCCATCCTTTCGATTGGCGCACTCGATATTGAAAACCCAGCACAACGTTTTTATGGCGAATGCAGGATTTGGAAAGGTGCTCATATAAACGATGAATCACTTGAAGTAAACGGCTTTACTCGGGAAGAGGCAATGGATCCCAACAAAAAATCTGAGTCTAAGTTGGTGCAGGAATTTTTGGAATGGAGCCAAAACCTGAACGATCGTACTTTGGCCGGACAAAATCCATCCTTTGATCGTGATTTTCTACGCGCGGCCGCAGCGCGTACCCACTTGGACTGGGATCTTGCACATCGCACCATCGATACTCACACCCTATGCTATATGCACATAGTTAAGCAGGGTGGGCAACCGCCATTAGATACAGCTCACCGTCGTAGCTCACTCGATCTTGATGCTATTTTGAATTACTGCGGTATTCCAGATGAACCGATGCCACATAATGCTCTTACTGGAGCTATCTCGCATGCAGAAGTGATTAGCCGGCTTCTCTATAACAAAAAACTTCTACCTGAATTCGCTCAGTACGATATTCCGTGGATTACGAACGTCTCGCGCTACGCCTAGGTGTTAGAATTGATGAGTGATTAAGAATCCTTTTTCTCGCACAAGTAAAGCCTCCGGTTCTAAAACGAAACAAAAAAAGACCGAGGAAAACTGTCGTGTAGTCAGCGAACTCCTTCGACCAAACGGTGTCGATCAAAGTTGGCGTGTCTTTAGTATTCTTTCCGAATTCGTAAGTGGTTTCAATCTACTCCGCAAGCTTGGACCCGCCATCACATTCTGGGGGAGTGCTCGACTACGTCCAGGTGATAAGTTTTATAACGAGGCCGAAGAACTAGCCGCCCGATTGTCTAAGAAGGGACTAACCATCGTGACTGGTGGTGGAGGTGGCATTATGGAGGCTGGCAACGTGGGTGCTTACAAAGTGGGTGGACAGTCAGTCGGACTCAACATCCGTCTGCCGATGGAGCAGAAGCTCAATCCATACACTACGATGTCACAAACTTTCGATCACTTCTTTGCTCGTAAGGTAATGTTGGCCTTCTCATCGGAAGTGTACATCTATTACCCAGGTGGCTATGGCACGCTGGATGAACTATTCGAGATTCTCACCCTGATCCAAACCGAAAAGATTTCTAGCGTACCGGTCTTTTTGTATGGAAAAAAATTCTGGACCCCGTTGGTTGAATGGATGAAGAAGGAGCTATTGGAAAAATACAAAACTATTGACCTTCAAGATTTGGAACTTTTCCAAATAGTCGACAGTGTTGACGAGGCCGAGGAGAAAGTACTCTCCAAGCTAAAAGTAGTCTGTGAGATTTAAAAACTTGTTCTAGAAATGTCTGCGCTACATCAATTAAAAAAATTTACGCAGGGCAGTATCCCCGAACTCGACGTGGCAGTTTTGGGTGCTCTCGAATTATTGGAAGACGCAAAGCTTCCAAAGACAGCTGTGCCATTCCGGCGGCCATTGGTAGTAGGGAGTGGTAATGCTGAAGCTACCGGTCGGATAATCTTTCGAGAAAGTGACGCGGTTTTTGCAGACGAATCAAACTACGAGCTTGCCTTGGCTCGATCACTCGATATTGACGGCGCAGTTGTTATCTCTGCGTCCGGCAGCAAGCATGCTACTGGGATTGTGAAATACCTGACGGAGAAGGGAATAGAGACAGTCTTGTTTACAAATAATGCTTCCGCGCCGGCCGCCGCATTCTTACCCGAAGAACTAGTTCGTGTTTTTCCAAAAAACCGCGAACCATACACATACAACACTTCGACTTATCTTTCGATGATTGTCGCCGACACACTAGAAGACTCTAAGGCAATCAAGAGTTTCATCACCGAACTAGTAGAGCCTGCACTTGATCTATCCTTTGGTAAATACGACGCTTTTACTTTGATCCTGCCCGCTCAGTTTTCTGAATTGAAGCCAATGCTGCGTACCAAATTTGATGAGTTGTTTGGACCAAAATTAATTGGTCGAATCTTCACACCTGAAGAAATGAAGCATGCCAAGACGGTAATAAAAGACCAGCGCGAAATGTTTATTTCCTTCGGAGTGCAAAACGCTCGTTATGGGGAGTTAAAAAACCGTTTGTTTGTGCCATTACTCGAAGACGGCGGCTACGCCGCCGTCTTCGCCGTCACTTATTTCACTATCGGCCAGATCCAACGCGCTCATCCACCTTACTTCAAAGATAATATAGTTGAGTACTGTAAAGAAACCTCGCTTGATTTTGGTCAACCGATAGATCCGATTGTTGATTAATCCCTAATCCCTAACCATGAGTTATTTACTGTTTGATATCGGAGGCACCAACACTCGCGTCACCATTTCTGAAGATCTAAAGACTTTTCAAAAACCAATTCGTTTCAAAACTCCGATCTCTTTTAAGGAAGGCGTAGAGAAGATAGTGGCGGCAGCTGAAGAATTAGGTGCAACCTCGATCAGACAGGCGTCCGGGGCTGTGCGCGGACTTCTCAGCGAGGATCGTGGTTCAATTGCGCACGATGATGTATTGATAAAATGGATTGAAGAACCCCTAGCAGACACTCTTGCTAAAAAACTCAACACTAAGGTCACTCTTGAGAATGATGCCGCTTTGGCCGGACTCGGTGAAGCGCACTTTGGGGCAGGGAAGGACGCGCACATTATGGTCTACCACACCATCTCTACCGGTGTGGGTGGCGCAAAAATTGAAGACGGCAAAATCGACAGTTACCATCTAGGCTTTGAGCCCGGCAAACAGATTTTAGACATCGACCGCACTATTCTCGGTGATGACATTCTTCCCACCTTAGAAAATCTTGTTTCCGGCACCGCTGTGGAAGAACGCCTCGGTGAAGCTCCGAAGAACATTCCACAAAGTGACGCTCTCTGGGATCAGCTAGCTTCCTATCTGGCGCACGGGCTCCGCAACACCATTTTGTATTGGTCTCCAGACCTCATAGTACTCGGCGGTGCGATGATCACTGGTGACCCGGTAATTCCGATTGAAAATATCCGCCGTCACGCCGCGCTTGTTTTAGGCGACGATATGCCCGTCCCACGCATCGAACGGGCTACCCTAAAGGACGACGCCGGTCTCTATGGCGCAATGGTTTTACTTTCTAATACCAACTAATCACCAAATGGCCGTTTAATTTTTGTGGCGGCTGATGGTAAAATTAAATTATGAAAACAGCATTTATCGCGCTCTTGGCGCTAGTACTTATAGGCGGAGGATATTATTGGTATTCACAACCTGAGATGTCTGCAGAGACACCTATGATGACCGACAACAACGACGCAACTGGTGAGTCAACAGATGAAACAGGTCCTGCTCCTGAGACCAAAATTAATATTGAAGTGGTTTGTGAAGGAGCATTGGCATATATGTCTTTCCCAGACGGTGACAGCGCCGACGAGTTCGTAGCTGAGTGTAAGGCCGGAGAACACCCAGAGGTGATCGAACGCTACAAAGCCGAAATGAACCCAGGCGCCGGAGCTGAAATATAGACCATTATAGTTACGACCGTACAGGCTTTTGTCAGCAACACCGTTGAAGCATGAAATATATAATTAGCCTGCTGTCGTTGGCGGTCTTGCTGCCAACTGTAGTATCCGCGCATACACGTTGGTTTGCAGAAACAGAGCTTGAACCATACGCATTTACTGAACAGACATTCCTCTTCCTAGGTGTCTGGACTTTAATCGTTGTCTTAGTTGTGGCGATTGGTACCTTCTTTGAATATAAAGGATGGTTTCAATTTTCATTCCTAAACCCAACCAAAACACACGCTTTTGAGCGCGCCGCTTCTACTTTCGTGATGGTGTCAGGCACTTTCTTCATAATTGCTGGCACACACATGTATTTGTTCTCTCCCAACCTCAGTACTGACTTCGGTATTCCAGTATGGATGGTGGTGACACAGATTCTTGTAGGTTTGGCATTCCTACTTGGTATCGCCAGCCGTGTAGCTGGTATTGTGCTCGGACTTTTATGGGTAAGTCTGTTCTTTTATGCCGGACCGGTTTCCGCTCTGGAAGACATCTGGGTAGCTTCGGTTGCTGCCTTTGTTACTCTGACAGGGAATCAATACTTCTCTATTTTGTCTTTCTCGTTCTTACGCAAGATAGTTGCGCCGTATAAGCACTACGCTCTTTCGTTGCTAAGGCTAGGGACCGGAGTCACACTGATGATACTTGGCCTATCTGAGAAGATTATGGCGCCAGAATTTGGTTTAAACTTTTTGGCAGAGTACCACTGGAATTTTATGCAGCTCTTAGGCTTCAACTACTCTAATTATTTATTTACCATCTCTGCGGGTTCAGTTGAGTTTTTGTTTGGTCTAGTTTTTGTACTCGGAATAGTTACCCGACTGAACGCACTAGTTGTAGCTATAGTCTTTTCTATTCCACTCTTTATTCTTGGACCAATCGAATTGGCAGGACACCTCCCACACTTTGCGGCGATAGTCCTACTTCTGCTGTTTGGTAACGGGGGACACTTTTTATTGTTTCAACCAAAACGACGCTCTTTAAAGCGAACATAAAGAGTAGCGTCAAAGTCTTTTTGCTTCTTTCTAGACCGTCATTATAAAAAAGAAAACCGCCAGCCTTGAACTTAATCATGGCTGGACGGTTGGTGGGGACTGCTTGCTTCTTGTTAGGGAGCTTTGCTGAGCTGGTGACCGACAGCGGCGAGCATTGCTTTTACTTCTGTGAGCGATTTGCGACCGAAGTTTGTCAGGCGCAGCAACTCTGATTCATATTTTTCCGCGAGCTCGCCGACCGTAGTGATGTTGTCGGTCTTGAGACTATTCACAGTACGAACGGTCAAAGTCCGAAACTCGGGTACGTCGTCGAGCTTGGTCTCGAGGGGGATCGGCTCGACGGTGAGAATCGCACCCTCTTCGTTAAAAAGACGAATGAATTCCATGAACTTAGTATCGCCCAAGTTGGTCCGCAGGAACGAAGCGGACTTGCAGTTCGGGCATTGTCTCATTGGCGAACACTCGCCTTTATGTTCGGTTAGAAAGGACATGGCATACCTCCTTAGTTTTGGTCCCAGAATGGGACAAGGTGCCTGTGTAGTATTTAATCACATTAAATACATAATGTCAATGTATTCTGTTAAATCTGAGTTCATCCCTCGCTCATTTACTAGGTTATAATTTGTTTATATGAAATTCTTAGTCACATACCAGATGCCGCATACAGGAATGGACTCTTGGATGCAGCTGCCTGAAGAGGAGCGCAAGTCGCAGGAAGCGAAAATGCAATCAGAGTGGAATGCCTGGATGGAGCAGCATAAATCCGCTATCGTCGAGACTGCCGGTGTAGGCAAGCCAAAGCGCATTACTGCTGCCGGAGTCGAAGACTCTCGCAACGACATAATGATGTATTCGTTTGTAGAAGCCGATTCACTCGAAGCGGCTGCAGAAATGTTCAAAGACCATCCACACTTCGGTATTCCAGAAGGCTGGATTGAGGTGATGTTTGTAAACAAGGAGATCAACTAAAATGAGATACTCCATAAACGTAGGCTTATATGTCGCAGGGTTAGCCTCCTTCGGGGTTTTTCTTTACTATCTTCTAAACGAAGGACCATACGTCGTTTCTTTCTTACCGATCATTGAAGGCTTTATTACTGTCGGCCTGCTGATTTTTGCACTCTTTTATCTAAGGGCCGTACGCGGCATCGAAAACCACAAGTATGCAATAATCCCGCACTTAATTGGGTGGTGGGTAGGTCTAATGACTCTTTTCGTCTTCTTTGAACCTGGTTTCCTGCTGGCTTTTTTTCTCCCAGCTGGCGGACTTGGTATTCCACTTGCAATAGCCGCGGTGTATTGGTCACCTATAATGACCGCACTCCCTACACCACTAGGTCTGCTACCTTTGCTCTTGTTGCCAGCAATTATGGTCTGGAAGGAGACCATGTTTTTGGCAAGAAGCTTGAGGGAGGGCTCGGGCAAATACCTCGTAGCCAACCTCATAGTCCCCATTCTTGTTGTCTTAGGCTGCGTTGCCATACTACTCGTCTCTAACGCCAATGTTGTGCGTGTAAAAAACGCTGACAGCGTGTCCTACAAGACGGGCAAATCGATCCAACATCTTATTGAGCAACACGGCTGGGAACAAGGTTACTTTCCGAAGGACTTAAATGAATTGGTAAACAAAAAGATGCTCAACGAAATACCCGTAAGCAACATCAACAACAGACCTTATACCTACACAGTGCAAGACGACAAACAAAATTATCTGCTATGTTTCCCACAAACTGAAGGGGAAAGATGTGAAAAATCATGGTCTAGATCTGATGATCCAGAAGTTATTTATGGCGCCAACGAAAGGGGGACGGGCGATCTAAAGATCTCTATTGCTTGGCGTCTCATTCGTGCTGAAGAAGTCGACAACGTCGTATATACAAATGTGTCAGCTGTCATAAATGGCACAACTTATGAAATAGGGAAGTTTCGTGGATACTGCAATGATGTTGGCTCAGGTCACGGCATTGATACCAAAGGACTACTTGCTGGCGAAATTGATGCGGCTCAGTGTTGGCTTGGTGAAAGTGGCAATGAGATTGGTATCTTTGCAAACGAAGACGGTGGCTTCGACATAATGATTGGTGTGCTATCAGAGGGTGTTGGTGGTAGCATCTTACGTCATGACTTCGAGGTAAAGCAGTCTATTGGCCTCTAAAAACCCCTGATTAGTTGAAAATATTCGATCGGTGTAGAGAACCCTGTGTTTAAGCCGTATGGAGGTTGCCGAAAAATTATCGTATACTTTTTCTATGAGTGACATGTCTTTCAGCGAAGAGCCTCAGTATGTGTCTACAGAAGCACCTGTGAAGCAATTGTTTCTTGTTCGACTTGTGCTTGCGACAGGGCTCGTAAAAACAGACAAGGGAGCGCAGCTGGTGCTGCTAGCGACTGCTGTTATATCTGCCATACTCGCTATTGGTATTTTTACGATTGGTACTTCCGAAAAAGAACATGAGTATGTACCACCACCTCCACCATCAAATGTATACCGATAAACGCGGCTTCACCCTGATTGAGCTTCTGGTGGTGGTGGCCATCATTGGGTTACTGGCGTCTGTCGTAATGGCATCACTAAATACAGCACGAAGCAAAGCCCAGGACTCAAAGCGTCTCTCGGACCTTCACTCTATAAGCCTTGCGCTTGAGCTCTACTTTACTACCAACGGAAGCTACCCCGCACACGCTGCCAACACGCAGGTAGATACTTCTTTGGGTAGCGTTCTCGCTCCAACTTTTATATCTGTGGTACCATCTGATCCTACACAGACCGGCAGCGGCGGATACCGCTACTGTATGTCTGGAACAACCTACACACTTCTGACCTACACCACTGATCAAGGTTTCTGGTGTTCAAGTTCCAATGGAAGTGGAAACCCTTGTAGTTGGAGCACAACATATCCGCAGTGCAGGTAATGAGTGTTTGTGGAGGGTAGAGGATAAGAAACTTTCCTATTTACACCAATCGGCCTACGTAGACAACGCAGCAAATATACTGTTATATATTGGTAGGAAGCCGGACAGGAGGAGGATCCGATGACGATAATTGAAAGTATCGCGAGTTCAGCAGAAACCGAAATCTGGTACGGACAAAGGGGTGAGGAATACGAAAAGCCAGGAATGCTACAAGCATTGAGCCAGCAGGCATTTCTTTGTTCGATTGGCTTTTCAATCGGCATGATACTGGCACTGATGCTCGACAGCCAAGCTTTGCTGGTTACACCTGTCATACCTGCTCTCGCTATTCTCGCATCAGTATCGGTTGAAGTCGCATTGATGGTGACTCGGCCGATGATTCAGCAAAAGCTCCCTAGGGAACTCCGCAACTGGGTCACGCGTCACCAGTGGATACACGGCGCAGCGATCCTTATCTCCGGAGCACTGTTTATACACCTCGTGATCCGCTAGGGTTAGGAGGAGAGAACAGATGAGTGCTCTTTATCGCATACTTCGTGAAGAGGAAATTCGGGCACGCGTAACTCACGTTTGTGACAACTGCGACATGCCTATTTTCCCTGGAGACATATATAATCTCCAGGTTTCAGCCATCAGAAACGGTAGCTACCGCTGCCTTCGGGTGAACAAGGAACATGTTAGTCCTCTTTGTCCGCCCGATGATCGCGATGAAGAAACCGAGTTCGTAAGATCGCCAGCTTTTATACTGGCCCTGGCCGCGTGAGCAATCACGCGGCTATTCTTTTATGATGGACATTTCAGATAACCGGCGTATCATCTCGACAGGATAAACAAGACCCAAACTGTCAAAGAGGAGACAGAAATGGTAACGAAAATGACCAAATGGATGGCTGGGAAGATCTCTTCAGGTATCCAGGGAGATATCCGCAAAGGCTTTCTTTTAGACCTACGAGACGATCCCGACCGAGTAACCAAAGCGATCGCCCGATGCGTGGACGGCCTAGCAATGGGCTACATTTTCACGGACGAAAGCGACGGGACAGTGCTTCTTAACGTCGACGAAGGTGACGACAACGCACTCATCAGCCAAGCCAAGCATATCGTCGAGTATTTACGCGACGAATTGCTCACAGACGAGCTTGCAACTGCCTGATTGACCGACGAATCCACCGCCTAGAGGCCGCCTTGGCTATCTGGGCGGTTTCTCTTTTAACAAGGCTTCAAGCAACACCATGGCAATTCAAGAGCCTAAATGTCAAATGGCTCAAAATAAGGCTTTTTTGTCTTGACGGCAATTAAGTATGGTTGGATAATTTGATTTTTAGGTCATTTTATGCTACTATCAATGGGTAAACGGCTTCGGCTGTTTTTTGATTTAGGGCCTTCACCGGCCCTTCATCACGCTCACTACTGTATGTTTCAGGCTTCGTGAGTGCTTATTAGATAAGACCATTGGCTTATTTTATCCACCTTGCTTACGGCCGTCATCACGGTCTCTGGCGCTGCTTCGATAGGTACAACACCGATCGCCTACGGCCAGATCACCGATGATACGGTTAAAGCGGAAAAAGTAGCCATTTCCGTCTCCGATACCGAAGGTATCGTTCGAGAGTACTTTAAGGACATTCCTGTGATGGTTGCAGTTGCTAAGTGTGAATCACACTTCCAGCACACCCTTCAAGATGGTTCAGTCCTTAAGGGAAGGATCGACTCCGCCGACACCGGCGTGATGCAGATCAATAAACGCTACCACGAAACGAGGGCCATTGAGCTTGGCCTCAACCTAGAAAATATATACGACAATATGGCGTATGCCCGTCACCTCTACGAGAGTCAGGGCACGCAGCCGTGGAAAGCTTCCTCTGCTTGTTGGAACAACACAATTGCGTACAATAACTAAAGATTAAGAAAGGGCCGGCGCTTCGCGCCGGCCCTTTCTGTTTGTCATCTACTAAACTTAAACCTTCAGTCTCCAACCATTACCTGGACCATAAACGTAGACATATAGAAGACCGCCGATGATAGCGAGGTTCTTAAATAGGTTAACGTCTTCAAGATCTAGGTGGAAGAAAAGGGTAGCGAGCGCAGTGAAGATAAGCAAAGCGAGAGCTGCTTGCGAGGTACGAAAACCAAGCATCAAAGCGGCGCCAGCGACAATCTTAAGAACTACTACCAACCAAGCCAAAATCATTGGCATTGGAAGGCCGCGCCCTTCGATCATTCCCGAGAAACCATCCACGCCATTGAGGACAATTCCCACACCGGAGAAAACGAATAATAGACCGATCAACATGCGCCCGATCATTGTGCCGTGAGCGCGTAGCATTTTATCTACCATTTCCATAAAACTTATTTCTGCTTAAAAGTGGTTATAATTGGTACCTACCAACTATTATACTGCCCGATGGCTGGAGAAAATAGGGAAAGGGGATAATTACAACTATGCAAGACGAAATGAATGGAAGCAATGACGGAAAGATTGGATTATTTGATTCTGGCCTCGGCGGCCTCACCATTCTTAAAGCAGTGGCGAAGGATCTCCCTCTGTACGATTACGTATTCTTTGGTGACACAGAGCACTTGCCACTGGGGGACAAGACCGAAGAAGAAATATACAGCTACACCAAAGCAGGCGTAGAGGAGCTTTTTCGTCGCGACTGCTCGCTTGTTATCATTGCGTGCAATACCGCCTCCGCAGAGACCTTACGGCGCCTTCAGGACACCTTTCTGGCCACGGAGTATCCAGAACGAAGGATACTTGGAGTGATTATCCCGACCATCGAAGAGCTGATAGACAGCGGAGCTAAGAGTGCACTCCTTCTTGCCACCAAGCGAACAATTGAATCGAGTAAATATGAAAAGGAGTTGGAAAAATCCGGTTCCAACATCACACTGCACAGTGTTGCTACTCCAGAATTAGTCCCGATGATTGAAGAAGGGAAGTTGGACGAAGCGGCCGAAGCCGCGGTAGCGATTATAAAAGTGCAGATCGAAAGAGTAGGAGAGATCGACACAATAGTACTCGGCTGCACCCACTACACGAAACTCAAAGATGCTTTACGCCGCGCCTACGGCGTGGCGCCAACCATCCTCTCCCAAGACGAAATCATCCCGCACAAACTCACCTCATACCTGGACAACCATCCCGAAATCGAATCCTACCTCTCCCGAAACTCCACTCGTTCCATCCACCTATCGTCCCATCGCCCCGATTATGATCAAATCGCCGCTGAACTACTGGGCGGGGTAATGATGTAGCAACAATCATTAATATTAATTCGTGTCACAAACGGCCAGCTAGACAAATATCCCAAGAAGGGTAATGTATCCGCAGGAAAGAGAGGTGACCAATGAAAGTATTAGTTCAAGACTGGAAGACACCTGAAGGAAGGCTGCGTACTTCCATCAGCAAGGATCAGGAGCAACTCGACGAGACCGTCAAAAGGCTTGCTCCTCGATTAGACTCCGAAGGCGAAGTTCAGAACTGGGACAAGGCAGTTACACCAGAAGAAGGGTCTTGGGAAATTGAGATACCTGAAGACTCCATCTTTGTAGAAATGGTGGGTTTTCGCACAGTATTCCTCGAACCCGACGAGATGGACGTCTTATACAGCGCTTTGGAGAATCGTTCTAATGCGTGACGATCTTGAATCAGTATCGCCATTCGCGATACTCGCTGCCGACAAGCTAGCCATGGCAGTGAGCCGTCTAGTGAAGAGGAATCTCCTGGATGAACGATCAGAAGCTGCCGACGCGCTCTTGCAGTATGCTCTGGTACGCTTCGGAGACAGGGACCCAATCGGCGATCTAGAAAGACATATGGAAGCCAAAGAAACCCGCCCGCCCCGACATCGATGATCGGGGCGGTTTTATTTTGCAAAAATTCAAACCTGATCCCAGACGGAACGACTAGACATTCTTAATAAATATTGTATTATTCGCCGCTGAAGTGAGTTCCGAACATGGAGGACGCAAGTGCTTAACTCTCTATCACACCGCGAACGCAAGGCGGTCGAACATTACGACAATTTGGCGAAACAAGGAGACCTGGCCGACGCCCCTGTTTGGGTGGACAGCTTCACAGGACGAATCTTTCGCAACCTTGGAGACGATGACGAAGTCGTTGATATCGGCTGTCGCATCGGGAGATTCATTCCGCTCCTGCCCGAACTGGGAATACGTCGTTACTTCGGTATCGACCCGTCGGAAGAAAGTATCAATTTCTGCCGTCGGGAGTTTTCCATAATCCACGGTCCAAATATGCAGTTCGAAGTGGGGGAGGCAAGGACACTCGGTACATTGTATCCTGATCGTTTTTCAGGATTCATCCTAGCAGCGGTCCTCATGCATATACCACGCGACGATTTGCAGGAAGTCCTGAAATCGATTCGCAGATCTTTGAAGGAGGGTGCACCAGGATTTATCTCAACACCAGGCCGGTGGGGGGACGAGTTTGATTTCGTCAATCGCCACGGAATGGAATTGACTCTCTATACGATGAAAGAGCTGAATGAAGCTCTCATCGCCGCAGGGTTCGGAATCTTTGGCCTATTCACTCCCGACGATCATATGATTCTGGCTCATGTCATCGCGATCTGAACAATGCGGGCCCGCTCGAGCAATCGAGCGGGCCTTTTCTTATTTATAAATTAATCTACTTGATGACAGAAAACCGCGCGCATTCTGTAATGCACGCGGTCGGTCTTCGTGGTTCACTGGTCGGAAACCAGTGACATCAGTTTCTCGTTGAGAACTCGAGTGATCCAGTAGCCCGAAGGTTTACGGTACCGGACAATCCAGTCGCCAACTTCGATATGAGCTGTCCGGATGAGTGCTGGAGTCGTCGCTCCGACGCGAGGGCAATTGAAAAAGCCGGGCAGCTCCCACTTAAAGCAGACTTTCATGTCTGGCTTGAGTGAACTCTTTTCGACCCAGTCATCGTCGTCTTCAATCAGAGTGAGCGTGTCTTCTCCATACGGCCATTCGCAACAATGAGGGTTGTCACCGTATTGTGTAGCAATCTCGATACGTCCAAGATGGTCCCAGCCGACAACACGGGAATTCCAGTGCTGGTCGGGGTCATCGTGGTCGTGTGGCAACGCATGAATTCCGCCGACAAGAGAAAGTCCTGGAGACTGGCAAACACGTACTCGTTGACCAAGTTTGAAACGGCTCTTAGAAGCCGCTATTGCCTCCAGTCTTGCAATCTCTCTGCCCAGCTCGCTGGGAGGCGCCATGAGTTCTTCGAACACGGCTTCGATTTTCTTCCGATCTTCAATTAAGGCGTTCATCCCCATCTCCTATGTTCTCGAGGAACTATTTCACTAGCTAGTTAGTAGAAAAAATACTGGTCGGAATTTAAGCACGAAAGTAGGGGGTTGTCAAAGTCTTGTTGTGGCCTACAGGGCTTTCGTGTACTGTTCAGCTATATATTTAACGGTGGTAAAGGAAAATATTTATGAACTACTACGTATTCCAGGTATCTGACCTCTCGACTTACGGGAAACAAAAGGTGGCTCAAGAGGTGTTTGATTTCTTAGTAAAGGATCATTCAGTTTGGGGTTTTGGACCGAACACTCCAAACCGAAAGGCTATTCAGGAAGGTGATGGGGTGCTTTTTTATTTGACCGGTCAAAAAAACCAAACCTTTGTCGGCTCCGCAGTACTTGCCTCTAGAGCATACACTGACGAGTCTGGCCAAAGTACAGATTGGTACGCTGACCCAACCACACTACGTATCGATCTGAAAGATGTAAGTGTTTTTGCTGAGCCAAAACATCGCAAATCGTTTAATAGTTTAGAATGGTTCCCGGCACAGGGAGGGTCTTCAAAGATAACCGAGCGGGATTTTAATATCGTATTAGGGACAGAACCAGACATATCACACAAGATTCTTGTAGAAGACGATGCGATGGAATTTGCCCTCGAAAAATATTTGGAGGAATTCATTATTTCAAATTGGGAAAAAATTGATTTTGGAGAAAAATTAACCCTTTTTAACGACAAGGATGGAAATACTGGACAGCAATACTACACGGGTGATGTTGGCTATATAGATATATTGGCCAAAGATGAAAAAGGCAACTTTGTAGTCATTGAGTTGAAAAAGGGCAGAAATAATGACGAGGTTATTGGTCAAATCCTCCGTTACATTGGATGGGTAAGAAAAAATCTAGCCCTTGATAGTCAACTAGTACGTGGTGTAGTTATCGTAGGGGAAAGAGATAAAAAATTAGACTATGCCTTGTCTGAAATATCTGGCAAGATTACGAGTAAAGTTTACAGAATGTTTTTTAAGCTAGAAGCCTACTAAACTTGACTTAGCCAAGGAGTGAGATGTTGTTGTTTATTTGATCAGTTACTACACATATGAATACAGGCAAACTTCTTTCAGTTTTGAACGACTTAGAGTTAGACGAAAGCAACTTGGAACATCAGGCTCACTTAAACGACTTGCTTGTAGCAATAGAGCAAAACAATGCTGAACTTATTGAGACAAGTCGAAATGAATTGATTCAATCATTTGAAAAAGGGCGGGCCATAAATTTTTTACCTTCAGAAATATCAGTTCTAAAGAAGCTAGCCGGCGAAGAATTTTACGGAAAAAAAGCAATTAAAAAACTGGCCTCTTTTTTTGACCACGATCTATTTAAACTTAAGGAAAATGTCACTAGTTACCGGTCAGAAAGAAAAACATTTCGCGCATCAATTAAAACCTTGATTGAGTGTCTTGAGTCTAACAACTTCGAGACACACTACGAGACAAATGAGTACGAAGTGGGTATCATTTTACCCGACCGATATCTGGAGCTTGATTCAGCAGTAGAAGCGCTTTCAAAATGGAATAAATTTTTGAATACCTTATGTGACGTAAAAGGTATTGAAAAAACTAAGAAGATATCACTAGTAAGCCAAGGAAGCATAGAAGTTTATATTTTGGCTGCTTATCCCTTGGCTCTTTCGATAAACATCATTCTAGATGAACTTGTTAAAATGTATCAAAAAATCTCTTTTATAAGAGAGAGTGAATTAAAGTTAAAAATTTTGAATAATGAATCTCTGCAAGCTACTCTGAAGACTGAGAGGGAAAAAGTTCAAAATGAGTTTACTATAAATGTGACCAATGAGTTGCTAAAAAGTATTGAGTTCAAAGATGAAGCCTCAAAAAATGAGTCCTTTAGCAAACTAAAAGCTCAGCTTGGAATAATCTTCAAACTACACCAAGACGGGGTTTCTCTTGAAATCAAACCTCCTGAAATCGAAACCGATGAAGAAGAGGGTGGTGAGGTTCTTTCAGAAGTTGACAGAAAAAAAAGGCAAAAGGAGCTTGTTAAGATCAGTGCCGAAACTTCTGTGATTCAAAAAACAAACCGAAATGTTATAGAAGCAAATTTTAAAGAATCACAAAAATTATTAGAAAAAGTTGAGGAATAGAGCTGCATCAAATTATAAAACACCCTCAACAACTGGAAATAAATAACACTCTAATGAACCTTTTGAAAAACCTTGGACAGGCTATTGTCCGGATAGCTCTGCTAACACTAGGCATAGTTTTCTACTTTTTGGGAATGTTTCTGCCGTTAGTTGTGACTCAAAACGAGACAATAATGACGCTATGGCTTGTCATTTTCTTAACTGCCACTGCCTATGTGGCAATTGTTTATAAGGTTGCTCAAGAAAAAGGAACAGAACGACCCTTTCTTGAACGTATAAAAAGCTCTGTGGCTGAGGCTACTAAAAAATTTTTCATTGGTGTGGGTATTTTAATCTGTTTATTAATTTTTGCAGTCATAACTGAAGAAATGAACACGAGCTATATCAGTCCTACATTGGACCACGATAAAGCAAACTACATACCAGCTCCTTCCACTTATACAACACCCGTGCAAAATTATGTTTCTCCTACTTCATACGAGACACCAGCGGAAACTCCTACTCCAGTTCATTACGACTCGTCCTACCGATACAACTATCGAACTGGATATAGTGGTAATTATGACTACAACTATGACATCGAGGGCTATTCAGATAATGGTGACTATTTTTACGGAAACGTTGATACAAGCGACAAATACGGCGAGGGCTACGTATATGATGACTTCGGTAATGAAATATACGTTGAAACAGAATGGGTCGATTACGGAGTAATGGAAGCAACAGATGAAGATGGTAATGTCTACGAGTTTGAAGTAGACTAACAACACTAGGTAGAATTGCGCGTGCAAAAAAGATAATGATATAATACCCACATATGGAAAAGCAAAATAACAATGAAGTGGGGGAGTTTAACTTCGATTTACCACAGGTTGAAGCGGCGCCAGTAACTAAGCCGCGGATCCATTTTGCTGGGGAATCGACTTGCGTCAGCTGCGAGGGCTAAATTCCAATAACTTTAAAAATCTTTCAAAAACACCGCGTCAGACGCGGTGTTTTTCTCTTTGAACTGAATAAAAAAATAAAACCCCGCAACGGCCAAAGCCATTGCGGGGTAGGGGTCATATGGTGACCGAAATAAGATCACGACCATAGTGGTCGAGGACACAGAACGATGTGTCGTCGTATACCCAGTAGGCTGAGTCGAGGGGTTGCTTCCTTTTCTCATTGTGGCTGCGAGCTAGGCCTTCGGCCTTGTCGAGCGGGAAGTCGCCAACGACGACGCTGTCTCCTGTATCCAAAACCTGCTCTATCACTCTGAACATTCCACTCGGAATGTCATTCAAAATTCCGGACATTTTGTTGCCTCCTTTCGGCAGCGTGAAGAAAGAACTAATGAAAGCTTGGGCGGATCGTGACGACTCCGATCCAAGCACTTGGTGTAAAGAGCCACTTCGTAGTGGTTTCTCTTATCATTTCCTCTGTCCACCCATTTGCGATAAGGCGAATACGGTGCCAGATCACAGAGTGATCATTGTCGAGTTCACGACTATCGACAAGCAAGGAATTGCAAAGGATTGCTTGATCGATTTCGTTAGTCTTTGGAAAATGGGTGACACTTTCCAACATAACGCGATCGAACTCTTTTTTACTACCCATCTTCAACCTCCAAATCGGCACAGGGCTGGGAAAATCCGTCCATATAATTACATCAATCCTGAAAATGTCAAGGTTTAGAGCGCTTTTTTAGAAAGTAACTACTTCAACGGGTGGAATTTGCGATGGGTGTCTTCGGCGTATTTGTCTGAAGCATGAACGTAGCGAGTGGTGGTATCGAGCGATTCGTGACCTAGCAAGACCTGTATGGCGGCTGGATTGGCCCCTTGCTCGGCCAAATACGTGGCAAAGCCGTGGCGAAGTGAGTGAGCGCTGGTTGGCACGTTGATACCGAGTAATTCACGGTATTTTTTGATCTTCATCTGCAAATAATTAGGTGCGATGCGCTTGTTTTTTTCGCCAGCATTCAGGCCGCGCTTCGGAATGAAGAGGTAAGGGAAGTCGTCTACCCGGAGCTTCAAATAAGCGTCGATATGCTCCTTGGAGCGCTCTGTGAGGTAGATAAAACGCTGCTTTTTGCCCTTACCTTGAATGAAGATGCGACCAGACTTGTCTAACTGGTTCAATTTGAGCCCTAGAAGCTCAGAAATACGCATTCCACTGGCAAATAAGGTTTCCAGCATCGCACGGTTTCGAAGCGCGACAAATTTATTCTTTTCGACTTTGGTTGGATATTCAATTAATGAAATCAATTCGCTAAGCTCAGCTACCTGACCGTGTTTTTTTTCGGCACGAACTAATTTGATCGCTGTTGGTGGCACTGGCGACTCAAAGTCCATATCAACCAAATATGTGAAATAACGACGCAGAGATGACAACATTCGATTCACTGATCCGCTTTTTAGACGATTTTCTGACGATACCTTATTTAGGGTCGTTTTGCGGTCATCGGAGTTCAAATAGGCTTTAAACAGCTCAATACTGTGCTTATCAAGCTCTTTAAAGGATAAATGACTCATCTCAGTAGCCAAAAACTTATCAAAGGTCAAAAGATCGCGTTTATAAGAATCGTGAGTTTTAGTCGAATAATTGTTAGCCAAGATCGAAGTTAAGAAATGTGAGACGTGGGGGAGGACCACAAAGTTAGCGGTCTTTAATGTCTCAGTATTTTTTGTTTCTTCTTTTTTCATAGGATTGGTGGGCTAGGGGATGACTTATATTATGAGCCAAAGGGCTTGAAAGAGGGCTATTCCGCTCTATACAGAACTGAGTATAATATCTCTAATACTCAATTATATACTATAAGAACTCGGCTAGCAGATATTTATCCACAGGTCCTGTCAAGGCCTCTTTCTCCCCTGTTTATGTTTCTACAAAAAAATTCCGTTATGGGTTTATCTTTCTCTTTTACTTACCTGCAAAAGTTCTTTGAAAATTTTGATAAAAATATGGCAGGGAGCCCTCTCCCCCACTCTCCGGTGGGGGAGTCCTAAAATCGAAATCTTGGATTGATTAAAAAGAGCATTCACTTCCCTGTTTAAAATCTTACAAAATGAAACCGCCGGCCTAACAAGGTCGACGGGGTAAGATCCGATAAATCGGAACGAGCTACTGCAAAACGGATGCCGTCAGCCAATCTGGCTCTATGAACAAAATAAAACCGAGTGCAATCAACGCAACCGCAACCGCCAAAATGATGGCGGGCTCTACAAGGTTGGTGTTGGGGTCACCATCAGTTCCGGCTTCCGCGTCCACTTCTGACACTTCTTCCTGTGCTGACATTTTTCCCTCCTTTCCGCGTGTTTCAATAAGGTACTCTTTAACTAGCAGCCAAACTAGCCGTAAAAACACACGACGGCTGCTCTAAAGTAACTAGACGTAGCAAAGGCCAGTTTATTACAGGGTCGAAAATCGCCGGCACTAATGGGTCCGGCGATTTCATATTTCCAGACAAAAGCGTCAAATTTCCGCCTGCAAAGTACAGACACCGCCGTCCATTTCTTCGCTCTTGGCTTGGTTGTGATAGTACCAACCAAGAATAAACAAGGTGAATATTGCAATGGCGAAGATTTTTGGCAACGCCTTCGAATAGATGCCGGACTCAGTCGAACTAGTATCTGTCATCTGCTACTCCTCTCCTTCAAGATCCAATCCGCAGTATATACTCCGTTCATTATATGGCAAATAAGCGGTGATAAGGGCGCAGAAAACCGCCAACGTGGAGATGGCGGTTTTTCTAAGTTTTTGCATAAGTGGTAGCAGAGGCTTCAAAGCCCAGGACCAGGCCTCACAAAACAGTAGATGTGAGACGTGCTGCGACCGGCACAGACATGTGGCGTTTCATTCCACGAGAAGTCGTACTCGCGAACAAATCGGCTCGACTCCATCTCGCGCCACTTACCGTTTACCAACGCATACCAGGTACCATTTTCATACTTGGCTTGTGTAGGCCTACAGTCACCCACCGGACAGCAGTGAGTGCCGGCTTGGTTAGATAGTGTCTGGTAGATATGGTGGTGTTTTGCATGCTGACCATTATCTGGAAAGCCGTACAAGTCTTGACCATTGGCCAGACCGTTACTTCCTGCGAAACCTAGCAGAGCACAGAACGCTGCTGACAGAAAACGAGAACTGAATGATCGGAACATTTACCCAGCCTTTCCTTAGTTGAGACAGAACAGAATGAACAAACACTGAAGACTTGAGTATATACTCAAACGGAAGAAAACAGCAAGATTTTAGGGGCTAGGTAAGAAGTCGAGTGGATTGATATAGCCCTCTACGGCGGAGAACGGCGAGAAGGCCGAGCCACAGCCCGTAACGGCCTTGAATTCGTTGAAGCGCTTCACTTGCACAGCTTCGCTGGCATAAACAGTGAAGTGGAGGTGTGGACCAGTTGCGTAGCCTGTAGCACCTACGTAACCGATAACATCACCAGTTGAAAGCTGTTGCCCAGCACTAACACCAGTCCAACTCATGTGAGCAAATAGGGTCGACAAACCATTCGGGTGATCCACCAAAGCCCACTGGCCCCAAGAATAACAACCGGCCACTAAGTCGGTATTCCCTGTTGCCCTCACTGTACCGCTAAGAGGGGCGTATATTTTGGTACCAACCGCAGCACCAAGGTCGATACCGTTGTGCATATTGTTTTTGTAAACACCGGGATTCTCAAGAGCGAACTTTGTGTAACCGAAGTATTGCGTAAGGACCACCTTGTCGAGCGGCCAACGAAATACGGCGCTGCCTTTTGTTGGAATAGAATTCGGATCTAGAGCAAACTGCAATTCTGACTCAATAGCCTGCACTTCCTTTACCAACAATTCACGAGCCGCCTTCTTTTCTGCTAACTGTTTTTGATATTCAGATTCCTGATTCTTGGTGACAGTCAGGAGTTGATTCTTCTCTTTCTTATTGCTCTCAAGAATAGCTTGCTGACCTGTGTACTGTTGCTTCAGTGACACCAATTCACCACGACGATCTGTTTCTTCGATTTTTTTACCAGTCAGAGTATTACGCAAAGAATCCAACTCCGTCACTCTTTCACGCATACTTTGACGTACTGTTTCGAGGTTTTCTACTTCGTCCCAGAATTCTGCAAGATTCTCGTGGCGCAAAAATAACTCCAACAAGGAGTCGCTGTCATTCTCTGCCACCACCCGCAAAATTTCAGCCACCGCCGCGACATTTTGGCCAATGTCTTCAGTTGTGTCCCCTATCTCTATGGACAACTTTCCGATTTGTAAATCAGTATTATTGATTTTGGTCTCTGTGTAAGTAATGTCTGCCAAAACTTTTTTTCGCTCCAACTCTAGTTGGTTGATAGCTTTTTGAAGAGTGCCTTTTTCTGCACCTACCTTTAATAGTTCAGATTCATACTGAGCAATTTCTTTTTCGATCTCACCCAAACGCTCATTGCGCTCACGGATTTCTGCCTGAAGGCGCTCCACTTCAGTCTGAGCATTGGCAGAAGGTATGAAAAAGCTCGCACTTGGAATGAGCAAAATGCCAAGAAAAAAAGCTACGAGATGTCGGCTACTACGAAATTTCACTCCCCTATTTTATCACAGGCATTTTTGATGCGGTGCAAGCTATCTTCATGTCCAATTATATGAGCAACAGTAAAGGGATCTGGTGACCGCTCTAGGCCAGTCAGAGCCACTCGGAGCGGCCACAGTACTTCTCCCCTTCCCTCTTTTTCTGCATAATCCCAAATAGCGGCTTTGATAGATTCTGCGGACGAAAAATCAGCGTCTTTTAAAAGTTCACTAACTGCACGAAGGCGTGTAGCGGCAACACTTGTATCTGGGTCTTTTTTCCACTTCAGAAGAGCTGGGTCAACATCAGGATGAGCGAAGGCAAAATCATACTCCCCTGCCGCGGCAGCGTCCGCAGTCTCCCCTATTGTGCTCGCACGCTCCCGCATTACTGGCAGCAACCGTTCTAGGCGTTCCGTACCATATTGCGACAATGATTTGATTGAGTCAGGCAAAGCCGCTTCGACCAACTTCAAATACTCCTCGTTAGACAAACGATTCAAATGTTCTTTGTTGATCCAAAGAAACTTTTGACGGTCAAAAACTGCTCCACTCTTGTGTACCTTTACGACATCAAATTGTTCAACCAATTCTGCAAGTGTAAAAATTTCCTGATCGGTACCCGGATTCCAACCCAGTAACGCCAAATAGTTTATAATCGCGGCCGGCAAAAATCCTTCCTTTAAATATTCCTCCACTGCGACTGCACCGTGTCGCTTCGACATCTTGCTTCGGTCAGGTGCCAAAATGAGTGGCAAGTGAGCATATTCCGGTCGGGCAAATCCCAAGGCCTCCTGAATTAGTATTTGACGTGGTGTGTTGGAGATATGATCTTCCCCACGTAGTACATGAGTCACTCCCATCTCGTTGTCGTCCACCACTACAGTGAAGTGATATAAAGCGTCGTCGATACTACGTGCAACAACTAAGTCGCCGAGTTCAGTGGTATCAAAAGCAATCTCGCCACGAATAAGATCGTTGAAAACGATTTCTTTATTAGGGTTTTTAAGCCGCACCACTTCTACTGTTTCTCCTGGATTTTGCTTACTTTCTTCCTGAGAAAGATATAACTTTCCATTCTCTATTCCCTGTTCAAGATAGCGACGGTATATTTCTCCGCGCTCAGATTGACGAATGACCTCTTCATTATTGTCCCAAGTAAGGCCTAAGGCCTGGAGGCCGTCAATGATCTCGGTTTCAAACTCTATCTTACTGCGTGCTTTATCAGTGTCTTCACTACGGAAAACGAAGCGCCCTTTAGAATGGCGTGCGAACAAGTAATTAAAGAGCGCAGTACGCACTGTGCCTATATGTAAGTGGCCAGTTGGACTCGGTGGAATACGGGTAGTTATCATGATTCGTGTTCATTGGCTATCGAGCGCAAAGTACCGGCCAGTGTATCCGCCGCCTTCGGAGTTGTAAAGGCAGCCGCTTTTCCGCGCATTTCAGACACAAGAGCCTCATCGCTTAGAATTCGATCTATTTCCGCCACCAAAAGATCGTCACTTAGATTGTGTTCTTCCAATACTGAGGCTCCGGTTGCCCTTGCGTAAGTGTAGGCATTGGTGCGCTGATCGCGACTAACATCTTCTGGTATCGGTATAACGATAGAAGGTTTGCCTTTCAAAGCAATTTCAAAAAGAGTAGTTGACCCGGCACGAGTAAGGACTAGTGCCGCGCACTCCAAAGCTGCCACAAACTGATCCTGTTCGAGGTGGCCGAAGACGAAGTAATGATCGAGCACTGACCGGTCTTGAAAGAGCGCACTAGCGTCGGCTGTCACCCGCTCGACATTTTGATCCCCTACTTGATGAATGACTGTATATTTTGGAAGTAGTCGTGTCAGTGAACGCAAAATAAAATCATTTATCCTGACCGCCCCGGACGACCCACCAGTAACCAGAATAACTGGGCGGTCATTAGGAATACCAAGCGAACCAAATGGATCTGACGTGGTTTTGAAAAAAGCACTTCTGATTGGCATTCCCACCAAGGCGGTGTTTTCTTTAGAAAAATGTGTAACCACATCAGGGTAAGCGATAGCTACATAACGAGCGAAGCGAGCGGCAAACATATTGGCTCGCCCAGCCACCGAATCCGATTCGTGAATCACAATCGGAATACGTAATAACCAAGCTGCCAAAATTACCGGTACGCTGGTGTAACCTCCCTTACTCATTATTGCGTCAGGATATATCCACAACAATTTAAAGAAGGCGACAAAAAAACCACTGATGATCTTGAAATTATCAAGCCAATTAAGAATTGATCGATAAAGACGCTTCTTGCCCGCCGGACAATAAACATAACGAAGACCGACAGAATCTAGCGCCGACTGGTTGTACGGTTCGGGACCGATGTAGATGAGTTCACTATCTTCTCCCGCCGCGCGGTCACGTTCGCGTACTGCCTCAGCAACCGCGATGAGCGGATAAAAATGTCCTCCAGTACCGCCACCTACAAATACAACTCGCATGTGTTAATTCTAACCCGAACTCATTTAGTTTTTTGATACTTAGACACATTGAGAACAATACCGATCGCCCCTAACGAAGCGAGCATCGCAGTTCCACCGTGACTAATGAAAGGCAGTGGCAAACCTAAGACCGGAGCAAACTGCACCATCGCAGCGATATGCAAAAATGCTTGAGCCGCAATAATTGTGATTAGACCAAGCGTGAGTAACATACCGAAGTCATCGGGCGCACGTGCGGCCAAACGATAACCTCTGAATACAAAAGCAGTAAAAAGAACGAGCAACAAGAAGCTGCCAATAAAGCCAAATTCCTCTGCATAAACCGCAAAGATAGAGTCACCAATCGGCTCTGGTAAATATTCAAATTTTTGTACACTCTGACCAAAACCACGACCATGCAGGCCTCCGCTTCCAACCGCGATCAAAGACTGTTTAACCTGCCAGCCCGCTCCTTGTGGATCAAGATCGGGGTTGGCAAATGAAACTAAGCGGCTCTTGATGTAGGGGTGAACAAAAGACAATATAACTATCAACACCAGCCCGGCTGCTGCAATCGCAAAAAATTCACGCCAGCGTCCGGTTTGAACTAAAAACATTACCGCTCCAGCACCAACCATTAATAGGAATGTGTCGGTATCACGTTGCAAAAGCATTACCGCTCCCACCGCCACGGTTGTAATCGCAAACGGAATAACTGCCTGCGTCAATGAGAGCTTACGCTCCTTCAATCCTGAAAACCAAGTTGCCATATAAATGACAAAAGCTATCTTCAAAAATTCTGAAGGTTGGAGAGAAAAACCGGCAATATTTATCCATCTTTGTGCACCACCATGCTCTAGACCAAGACCAGGCACAAACACCAAACACGAAAACAATATTGCTCCGATGAAAATGTAAAAGGCTGTTTTGCGCCAGATTCGGTAATGGATTCGACTAGCTAAGAAAAGCGCCGTCAGACCACCACCGATACCTAATGCGATTTGCGTGAATGCTACCGATGAGAAGCTGGCACTTTCGCGTGCCAACAAACCAAGCGAAGCCGAAGAGAAGATAAAGAAACCTACGCCTACCAATGTCAGCACTATGCCAAGCAAAATGCGGTCAATGGTTTTTGGATTGGCAGACATAGATAATTTAGATTCCGATTGTGACGAGTATTCCGATTATGGCGAAAACGAAACCAAGCACCCAATAACGCATCGTCACTTTGTAAGCCGGCCAGCCAATGGCTTCAAAATGATGATGTAGCGGCGCAATCAGAAATAGTTTACGTCCAAATAATTTTTTCCAGGTAATTTGCAGTACATTGGCTGCTACTGTTGCCACCAACAAGAAACCTACTATCGGAAGCACTGAAACCCCTTCCCCTTCTCCGAGCACGTCTGTCATAAAGGCAATTACCGTGAGCGACATAGTGAGCGCCATCACTCCGGTCTCAGTCATATAGAAGCGAGCCGGTGGAATGTTGAACCATAAGAAAGCCAAAATTCCACCTACAATCGTGGCGCACAAGGCAGCAATATCGTACTGACCTTGATAGAAAGCGATACCGGCGTAGGCCGTAAACACAAACATAAATACGCCGCCAGCAAGACCGTCGAGACCGTCGATTACGCTGGACATATAGACACAAACCGCAACGAATACAAAGAATGGAATGAACCAGGCACCGAGCTGCAACTCGCCCCAACCAAGCATCGATACACTAGAGACATCGAGCTTGGAATAAAACCACCAACCAGAAAGAATGGCGGTTAATCCAACTACAACTAAGCGTTGTGAGAGCGGCAGACCGCCAGCAAAATGTTTGCCGTTACCTTTTACAGTAGCGAGGTCGTCAACGGCGCCAACCGCAGCACCAATAGCGAGAGCTAAGAGTGGCAACCAAGTTTGCGACCGGGAAAGAAAATTCAACTTGCCGAAAATTGAATCCGGAAATAAAAACTGCAATACAAACACCAGAAAGACAGTCAGAAATACACTGCTCCAAATAACAATGCCGCCGAGACGAGGTGTATTTGTATCACGGTCATTGTGCAGCTGATCAAAAAGCGGTGTCCCTCCCCCACCGTAGCCATTACCTTTACCAGCCTTTTGTTTCCAAAGACGGAATTTGTATAAATAATGCGTAACAAAAGGCGTGACCGCGAGCCCTAGCAAAAAAGCGAGCGCGGTTGGGAGGAAAACTTTTATCAGTGTCAGTTCCATAAATTTCTTAAGGTGCGACGGCGAAGCCGTCGCACCTATGATTATTCTTCACCTGCTAATTTTTGTTTGGTCGCGTCCACCAGCCGTAAAATGTCCGTAAAACGTCCACTGTGCGAGGAGGCCAACACCACCGCAACAACCGGCCTATCTACCCCGGCGTTCCAGGCAATGGCCAAGTTACCTCCAGCCAGTGTCGTATAGCCAGTCTTGGAACCGATGAGCCCCGGGATGGCATCTACGACCGGATTTGTGTTGTTAGCGCTGTGCGTACCACCATTGATATCACCATAGACCGCTTCTGCTTTGGTGGTTTCTTCTAAAATTGCCGATTCGTTTTGAACAATATATTCGAGCAGCTTCGCTACATCACGCGCCGATCCGTACGCGCCTGCTTCATCTTCAGTAAGATCAAGACCGGTCGGGTTACGGAAAGACATAGACGAAAGTCCTAGCTCATCAGCGCGAATATTCATCGCTTGAACAAATGCCTCAGCTGGCGCATCTGTATCCAAAGTGCGGCCGGCCGCAAAGGCTAGCGCAAAAGCTCCATCGTTTGATGAAGTGAGTAAAAGAAGATCAGTCAGACGAGACAATGTGAAGCGTTCTCCCTCCTTCAGTCCACCGTCTCCAGATTGTGCTAATGCTTCCTCAGTAATAGGTACAATCATCCCCTCTTCGACAATCTCGTTGGCAACCAGCGCCGTCATTAATTTGGTGATCGAGGCAAGTGGTAACTTTTGGTCCGCAGATTTTTCGTATAAAACCTCGCCAGTTTTCAGATCGATTACGATTGCGGACTTGGCTGAAATATAAAGATCAGAAAAAGCTTCAGCAGCAGTCTGATCAACAGTCGCTACCTCCTCGCTCGACACAATCGGTGAAGCCGGTTGTGATCCTTTCCAGGAATTAATTTGTGAAGCAAAAAATGGTAAGGCACCGAGGCTGAAAATACCAATGAGTAACGCCGACAACAAGGCCAATTGTCGCACCACCGGCATCTTACCAGCTGCGTTTACGGACACATCATCAAAAGCCTCAGCAATAGGACTTGCTGATTCATCTCCTTTTTGAGACGGTTCAGTCTCTGGCGTTTCCGCCGCCAACTCATCGCTTTCCATTTTTTCTTCTTTTTCACTCATTTTAGTCTGTTTCTTGTTGTTGCTTCTCGAAGTTTTCTAGTGCGTTCATTACGGTAGCATAATCTGCCAATTCGGTCTTTTCTCCAATCCCCATATGGCGCAATAACTCTGTCGTCGGACGAAACTCACTACCTCTCCCCCGAACATCGCGCATGACCAGTCCGCGTGTTTCAAGATTTCTCAATATATATGAAGAATTAACACCACGAATTCTGTCTATCTCCGAGCGCGACACCGGACCACGATAGAGAACTATCGCTAGTGTCTCAGCCCCAGCCTTACCGATATCTCGACGCAACTCCTCCTTGCGCAAGCTATCAACTAATTGATCGAAGTCTGGCGACACTGCCAATTCCACCTCATCTTCAGCAAGAATCAACGTGGTGGCGCTTTCCTTAAGCCGTTCTTGTAAAGTAGCCAGAGCACCTTCAAGCTCGCCTTGCTCAATTTCCAAAAGCTTGGCTAATGCTGATTTTTTAATCGGCTCTGCCTTATAAAACAGCACCGCTTCGATCTGCCGGTCTATTGTCATTCCGCCATTATA
>Ga0155127_12_pt7 | contig 23510 bp, 26 predicted proteins | sample RifCSPhighO2_01_FD_106095 | JGI IMG/M metagenome (GOLD analysis project Ga0155127, IMG submission 106095) | Candidatus Kaiserbacteria bacterium RIFCSPHIGHO2_01_FULL_46_22
TCTTTTTTACCTTTCGATTTTAGATATTCATTAGCCTGACTAAAATGCTTTGATCCAAACCATCCATTGTAGGCCGAGAGGGGCGAAGGGTGTGCGGCACGCAGTACTAAATGCTTTGTTTCGTCTATCAAAACGGCTTTGTTTTGAGCATAACGACCCCAAAGCATAAAGACCACTCCTTCTTTCTCGTCGGAAACTTTTTTAATTGCCGCGTCAGTGAAGCGTTCCCATCCCCAGCCCTGATGTGAACCAGCCCTCCCTTGCTCAACAGTCAGCGTGGCGTTTAGAAGTAGCACTCCTTGTTTTGCCCATCGTTCCAAGTTGCCAGACGGTGGAATATCTTTTCCTAAATCGTCGTGAATCTCTTTATAAATATTTCTAAGTGACGGCGGTACAATCACTCCTTCTTGGACAGAAAAGCACAAACCGTGCGCTTGACCTGGCCCATGATACGGATCTTGCCCAATGATCACCACCTTAACTTGATCGAATGGACAAAGTTCAAAAGCATTAAAAACCAACTTCGGTGGGGGATAGACTACTGCTTTCAGATACGCCGCCCGAACCTTCTCAGCAAGTTCCTTGAAGTAGTCTGATTCAAATTCATCAACCAGTTTATTTTTCCAACCCTCTTCGATAGTCACATTCATCACCGTATCATTCTAACAAAAATCGGCCCGTGTGATACCCTTTTAATTAATGCGAAATAGGCTTATTTTCTTATTTATTTTAGTCGTTACTTTTATTGCAATAGCTATTATCGGCTCGCGATTCGTCAACCAATCGCCCGCTGATGTACCTGTCAATAACAACCTTCAGTTTGTGGAAAGCGAGCCTGTCGAGACAGAGACAACAGAAATAAATAACGACGCCGTTAAAAAACAAATTGACCGACTTGATCCCACCGCTATTCCGCTCGGTGATGGCAAAGTTTCAAATTCACCTAAGGTTGGTTATGTATTTTCTTGCCAAACTAACTTTCGACAAACTAGTAATTTACACGGTGGCGAATGGATCGAAGGTGACACCTGGGACTCGACTCAAAAACTTTATGTCCTTGGTAGCGTAGCGTGGCCTACAGCAAGTTTTTCGACATCATTACAAAATGTCTCCCGCACACTCACTGGTAATGGGCTACCTATTTCTCACACCACCGGTATTTTCCCGATAAAAAGAACTGACCCTGCATGGCAATACGACAGAAACCCAAACCCGATTACCGCCACTGAATTTCGTTACAGCATCCCAGCCAAACCTGTACTAGCAAGAGAAGCGAGCTGTGTACCGATGGGAATAGTTGGTTACACATTAAACGGTGTAGCGCTTTACAACGCTCTTGATGATGCTGGGTTAGACGCAGCGGCCCATGAAGTTCAGGATACGTGCGACGGACATCCGCAAATGGCTGGACAATACCATTACCACGGTCCGTCAGATTGCATATCTGATATCAACCAAAACAATAAACTAATCGGCTACGCGTTGGATGGTTTTGGTATTTATAGTCGGTATGATGCGGACGGAGTCGAGTACACCAACGCAGATTTGGACGCCTGTCATGGCATTACCAGTGAAATTGAATGGGATGGGGAAGTAGTGGAAATGTATCACTATGTAATGACCCGTGAGTATCCGTACACTATTGGATGTTTCCGCGGTACCCCGATACAAACCAGGGCAGAGCGCTAATATTCATCCACAGTTACAACTTTGACGGCTGTTATCAATCTTCTCTTTGATTTATTTTTCTGTTATATTTGAGCGCGTTATATCGGGCCCATAGTATAGCGGTAGAACGATTCCATGGCATGGAATAGGTCGGGGTTCGACTCCCCGTGGGTCCACACATAGGCACTGTTGAAAGTATGCCGTTTTTCTGTAGAATGGACGCACTTGATCTAATACCGCAGGTCAAGGATATTCCGCGGTAGCTCAGCGGTAGAGCGGTCGACTGTTAATCGATTGGTCGCAGGTTCGAATCCTGCCCGCGGAGCAAGTCTGGACTATCTGATAGTTCCAGTACCAAATTAAAGGGAGAAGCTATTGAAAAATATAGCTTTTTTCTTTGCACGGTAGGGTTCTGAAGTAGAAAGTTCAAAAATGCTCTTTTTTGCATTGGTTCAGAACAATTCTCAAATATGTCCTTAGCTCTTCGTGCTACTGAAAGCAGTGTAGATACTGTTGTTTGATATTCATAGTCGGCTTCTCTGTGTTCAGAAAGTTCAATTTCCAAGAGCTGGAGTTGGTCTGCATATTCTTGATGCTTTTTGTCATAGGTATCCTTAGTAATACACCTTTCCACTTGGCTTTGTATGGACCTCAGGAGACATTGCACAACCGCAGTTCTGGCACTTTAGAAGCCCTTTGAGTATGTAGTCCCTAGAAAGAGCTTTAGAGGGCATTTTACGACGTTTTAGGCGTACTTCTTGGCACTTATTGAATAGTTCCTTATCAATCAATCTAGGGTATTTGTGAGGATAAGGATTGTACTTTTTAGGTACTGCAATTCCGCAGTAAAAAGAGTCCTTCAAGATACCTTCAATAACACTTCTTGATGGCTTTTTACCGTCTCTAGTAGTTAAGCCATCTTGGGAAATTGTGTCTCTGATAGTGGTGTAAGAGTAGTTACCAGTTGCGTACAGTTCAAACATTCTTGTAACCAAATAACCACGTTGAGGGTCAATGATAATGTCCTTCCTTAATCGTTTGCCTTCATCGAGTGGAACATTCAAATATCCTAATCGAACACCTCCAGTCCATTCACCATTTCTGCGTTTCTGTTCAAATGCTCGTCTTACATTGTCTCCAATCGCATCAGAATAGTATTTAGCCAAACCCAAACTCATACCAAACTGGAATTTTTCTACAGCCGACATCTGACTGTTTATGATTTGACCCTCTGAAACAAAGTGAAGCTCAATTTTGTCAGCTACAGCAAGCTCATATAGCCGAGCAACACGTTTGTCAAAAACGCTTCTCGAAAGACGGTCTACTTTATCAAAGCAGACTGCTACTTTCTCTTTATTTATAATTTCCTCAACAAAAGTCAGGAGCTTATCAAACTCATCTCGCTTTTCTTTATATGCACTTTCGTCAAAGCTAAGCGTCTCAACAACTTCAAACCCTTTCTTTTTACAATAGCTGTCTATTCGCTCAAACTGAGCAGGCAAAGAATTTCCAGCTTCTTTTTGTTCTTCTGTAGAAACTCTTGATACATTAATCGCTTTCATAAGGTTTTTGCTTCCGTGGCAAAATTGAACCGAGAACAACATAATAGAAAATGCGTCTCATTGCCTCGAAAAACAAAACTATCACGATATTTCCTGCAAAAAAGTAAAGCAAAAACTGGCTGTAAGAAAATTCTGGTTGAATGTCAAACATTCTATAATTCCACTCTGGAGGTTCAGAAGGCTCATATGTAGATACCGTCTCATCTTCACTCATTGAACTAAGCAGTTCTTCATTACTCATTTCTGTGTACTTCTGTCTAACTTCAAATTCTTTCTGCAGACTTACAATATCAATCGAACCAGTATCTTTTCCTGTGCATACTTCAAGAATATTTCTAATTTTGTAGTCATTGTATCCTTCAAAAAATTCTTGGTAACTGAAAACCGCACCTTCAAAATAGTACTTACTAATATCCAAGCCTGCTTCAGCCAAGCTCATTTTTTCTGTGTTTCCAATAGGTAGATGACAGGTTAATGTAGAATGATTTTTATCCAAATTTTTATAACCAATATCAGCGATTAGCAGTGTGTTATAAGAAATGAACGATAGGATAAATGAAATAGCAAACAACACTTTTACAAGTCGATACCACATTCTTTCATTCATTTCATCAAGAGTCTTTTTCATATTTATTCAGCTAAGGATTTATTTTGTGATTTAAGTATTCTCTTGGCTTCTGCAAGGTCAATTTTAAAATCATAACCGTGTTTTTGTAACAGACCAAGTAGTTCAGCTCCATTAAGTAGAGTCACAGGATACCCTTCAGCAAACTGATATGCATCAGAGCCAAAATTACTCGTTGTTACCAAGATACCTCTTGAAGCACCTTCTTTTGATACTACTGCAACCAAATCTCTTACAGCACTAACATCGACCGTATGAGCATAACGTTTTGCTTGGATGACATATTTACCTCCTGTGATTGGATTAGGGTCATACACAATCGCATCCACACCTCTATCACGGCTTGCTTGCGTAACCTTAACTTCAGCACCCTTGTCGGCAAACTCTTTTTGGAAAAGTTCTGCAATTAAGTTTTCAAAGTCTTGCCAATCCATTACAGCCAAATTAGTATCCGAACTCAGTTCATTGATAACTGCCTTAGTGTCTATAATTCGTGCATCGGACCTATCAAGTGTTAAGACTGGAGTAACTGGTATTATTTCTATAATTTTTCCTGCTGATTTACCTTTGAGATTTGAAAAGGCTGTAAGAGGGTCAACCTTACTCAAATTGAGATTAATAATTTGTTCTTTTTTAACAGCAACTGAAGATGTATTTGTTGTTGAAAGATTTCCAGTGGAAGGATTGTGGTACTCAACAAAGCCATTTAATACCAAGAGGTCAATTGCATTACTTTCATCATTTTTCATAATCTCGTAAGCAACTCTAAGCATTATGGCAGGATGCAAGTTCGGGACTAGTTCACGAGTTTCTTTCTGGCTAAGTGGCTTTTCAACAGGTCCAGATTTCAACTGCACTGTTTTATACAGCTGGTTATGTACAACATCTGGAAGTTGAATTTCGACTATTGCAATTCTATTTTCCTCTTCATACTTTACTTTCCAATATTTTGGTAAGGCACGAGGTAGTTCAATTCGATTGATTAGATGGTCAATCCACTTTTCTACAGACATAGCTTCTTTCCTAGAATAACCAGCTTGTAGTTCCTTGAAGTATTTTATACTTGCATCAAACTCACTGCTTTCAGTATCAAGTAAGCTATTGAAAGCCAGAACATCCTCATTTAGTGTTTGAGATGCCTGTTTTAGGTGTTTTGCTTCAAACAAAGACAGTTTTGGAACTTCATATTTACTAGAAATTAACGTAGTCAGGTACTGAGACCAATTAATTTTATTTGTCTCCAGCACCTTTTCTATAGTAGAGATGTTTAAGATTTTTTGTTCTTTACTCTTAGTTATCTGCTTAAGAGTAGATGGATTACGATGTTTCTTCTTCCTGTACTCAAGAGTTTTTGTAAGTTCATTTATTCGCTTTGTTTCGCTTCTAACCTCTGACTCTTTTTGTTCTTGCTCACGCACTTTTTCCTTCTTTTTATTTTCAAGCTTTTGCTTATGGTTTTCGAAAGAAGTAAGAAGCTGTTGAGATAAGTCTTTATATTCCTGATTTGCTGATGAAGTCCATTGAGAAAGGTATTGATGATTTGGTCCCAGATTAGGCATTCCTTCAGCTTCTGCAATATCCTGAACACAATCACGAACTATATTTTCGATATAGTAACTTCTTTGGTAACCAACCGAGATTTTGTTTAGATGTTTGTCAATAATATCTTGATTTCTGTCAAAAAGGTTTTTACTCCTATCAATTTGTCGATGAGACCATTTCTGTTCTAATTCTTTCTTGCGTTGCTGATTTCTAGCCGTATTACTTGCAGTTTCAGATATGGCACTGATAATCCAGCCGATTACTATAATTCCTAATATTAGTACTGCTAAAGCTACTTGCATAGATTATTTTGTTTTTACTTTTTTCAAAAAACCAGTGAACTCTTTCTTATCAATTCTATACTCCTTACCAATCTTATAAGCTTTCAGACGACCTGCTTTTATATAGCGATAAATTGTCATTATGTTTACATCTAGCTTCTCAGCTAAATCTTCCGCTCGATAAAATTCTTTCTCGTTGTTCATAGAATTATATTAGTATACTTTACAATGGTTTACAGAGCAATTTAGCTCATTGTGGACAAAAGGAGCTTCTTAAAACACTCTTTTCTTTCTTTGTTAGTCCAATTTGCCCTTGCTTTCGTTTCATATAGCTCTGCAATCACTTCCCAGACCTTTAATTCATCTTCAGGGTGCAAATCACGCTGAAAATTACTAATTGTTTCTTCTAGCGAGCTTGTTTCTACTTCTTTCAACTTATTTTTGTATTTCTGAACTCTAAGAATAAAACCTTCAGGAAGTACTTCATTTCTAATTGGTCCAAACTTTAGATTAGAAAGCTTAATCTTTTTTATCTTCATACTGTTTAACTTTATATGGTTGGTAAATTTCTAAACTTTTATCTATCTGTTTTACCCAGTCCCTTAGATTATTTTTAGTAATAAGTTCACTGGCATATCTCATATCTTTTGCCATTCGATACCACGTTCTTTCGTGCATCCTCTTAGTTGCAATACTTCTCAGTTGTCGCATACCGTCTTCGTCTTTAGCGAGCATATACAATCCAAGAAAGTAAATCGCTTGCTTAGGTTTGATTTTTTTGTCTACAAGAAAAATAACTTGCAGAATATCTTTCAAGCTTAGAGAGACTGAAAGTAAACCTTTGTTCTTTTCTTTAATAATCTTTTCCCAGTAGCTAAGAACTACTTTCTTACTTAGGTCAGTACAGAACACTTCTTTGAAAGAAGGATTTTTACTGTATCCGACATCTTCAATTACTTTATTCATCTTCTGCTTGTGGTTCAGTCGCACCTCAAAGCGGACAATTTCCCTAGGACCATTATTAACATTCAAATCCTCAAAGAGACTTCTTTGGTACAAAGTCTGGTCCTTGTCTATTGCTCGCTTCTTATCCTTACTTAAGTCAGCAACTTTATCGTAGACAACAAACTGATGAGTGGTCGTGTGAGCATAGAGACTTTGACCGTTATTGACGAACCTTGTTTTTGCAAAATCAAAACTCTTTCTTAAATCAATTTTGCTTATTTCTGAGATAATATGACTGACAGTATATCCATCTCTCAGAGATATGTTCTTAGAGAAATGGACTGAACTTACAGAAGCATTTTCTATGACTGTTTTTGTCAGTATTACTCCCATTTCAACTAATCGTTCTTGTAATGTATTCAGGACCGCTGGAAAATCTTTATCTTCAAGCTCATCAAGATTGTTAAGGTAAACGAGTTTTGGTAATGAAAACTCAATCCTTACGTTTGCATCCTGAGAGAACTTTCTTTTGTATCCAGTCAGTCTAGGAAAGTACTTACCAGTATCTTTTTCCATCTTGCTTGGATTACGAACAAACTTCTGATATTGGTCCGTCTTTGAATATAATTCCCAACTTGATACATCTGTCAGAAATCGCATCTTCTCCTTAGGTATTAGCAGACATACTGTGTCTATCATTCTTTTCACTCTTACGCTGATAAAGTGCAGGATTTTGTTTTTTATCTTGCTCAACAAGCCACACAAAAGCACCGACCAGCCTTTGTCTTTCATCAAAAGAGAGTTCCTGAAGTGAAACTTTCTCTCGCTTATTGTTTTGTTGATTAAGTTCCTGCATAAAAATAACCTGAGAGGTTATGCTCACAGGTTACTTATATGTTGTCTTGAGTTAACTTAAGACAATTCTAAGACAGATATTTTGAGTCTATTTTTACTGACTGTTTGGTTCTTATAAAGAAATTATCAATACCGTTTGCTTTTAGCTTTAATCCAATTTGATAAATTGCATTGTAATACTTCTTGTCATCTATGATACTTTCATCAATTTTCTCTCTAATTTCAGAGAAGAACCATTCTTTTGAAAGTTCATCAGGGTCTTCGAAAATAATCCTTAGAGTATGATATTCATCACCAAACTTTTTAATCTTTATTTCATTTCCTTTCACATATAAACGAGACTTGTCGGTATCAAAGTTCAATTTATCGGAGACTTGATTACCCAAGAAAGAAGGTAAAACTTCAATCTGAGACTCGTAAGCTAGAGGTTTAACATCTAGAGCATCCCAATTGGTGCTTATTCCTTGCATCCTTATCAAACCAAGTTTTTTGAAAGCTAAGACACAATGAACAAATAAAAAGTCTTTAGTTCTATATCGCTCTTTCATCTCATCTGGTGCAAGCCCATTATCATCATAAGGAAACTCGTCTTCAAACTTATTTATTATTCGAAAATTGTTTCCGTACTTGCTTAGCATATCTTTTAGATAGTCCGAGAAGATTTCTTTGTGAGCATTGAAATTTAATATATTACTTGGATACGTTATAGATGTATCTTGTATTCTTACTTTCTCTCTTCCGTGATTTAACTTATCTTCAATAAACAAATCCAAGTATTCAGAAATATCATCTTTAATTTTTTGTCTATCATCCTCAGTAGTTACGATTGAGAAGGATAGGTAACTTAGTACATAACTCATTAACTCTTTAGAGTGTTGTGCTTCTACCTGCTCGCTATCTTCCATATTTACTACGTACGGTAAGGTTCTACTTGCGTAAATCAGTACCATCTCAATATCATCTGCAGTAGCTTGTCCTATTTTCAGTCTGTTAAAAAGCTTAGCAAATTCGCTTCCTGAATTATCCTTTAGTTGGTCCAAAGCCCACTTGTAAGAACCTTCAAAATGCTTTGGGTTATACTTTTGAACTTTCTCAAACCAAGTATGTATGTCCTTTTTATCAATTTTACCTGCCTCAACTTGCTTGTTGTATTCATCCTGTTTCTGAAAGTAAATCAAGAACTCTGCTTCGTATTCAGGTAAAATATTCTTATCGGTATCAATAAGAGTTTTTTCATACTCGTCCTCTATTGCACCCCAAATAACCTCAATATTTTCTATTTTTAGACTATATTCTCTTGAAAGTTTTAGTAGATAGCTCACTAAGTCTTTACTGCTCCATTCAACAGGACCACCCCACAAGAAACTCAGAGTAGTATCTTTTCCGCTAAACCAACCTTGCATCAGTTTGTAATAAACAAGAAGCGAACCATCATCAATATAGTTGCCACTCTTTATTGTGTCTTCGTTAAAGTAGTATTTGCTAGGTAGCTTGAGAATATCAAACATACCTATACTTTACTTTAGTTAACATTTGTTATCAATAATTCCTTTTTGCTAACTAGAAAAGTTAACTGTATACTGAAGATTATGAAAATTGACTTTGAGAAAGTCGCTATTATCGCATCATATTTCGCCGAGAATACAAAGGAGCTTTATGTAACTAAGCTCTTGAAGCTTTTCTACTACCTTGATTTTATCTCTTACAGAACAAGAGGTGCTTCTGTTACAAATGATGTGTATTTCAAAATGCCATATGGACCAGTTCCTTCAGCAATCAAAAACAGTATCGACCTTTTGTCCGTAGAAAACATCCTCGGAAAAGAGTTCAAATCTCAACTATCGCCCTACATCAAACTTGAGCGAGATGCAGACGGTAACGGAACACGTATTATCAGTAAAGGCAAAGAGTACAATCTTAGGAAACTTTCAAACTCAGAGATTGAGTTAGTAAAGTGTATTGCAGAAACTTTCAAAGATACGAAGTCAAAGACGCTATCAAATCAGACACACCGTGAGAAACCGTGGCTTTCTACAAGCGATTTTTCAGTGATTGATTATGGTCTCGCTGACGGATTGGATGTTTCAAAAATCTTGCCTACATACTCAGGCAAGTAAATGGACTACGATTTTGGCGACATACTTGATGCAAGAAATGCTCCTGACGGGCATTTTATTGTGGTTGTAGGAGAGGCGACTAAACAAGGTCAAACAGAAGTGATGTACTACATTATCACTTCTCGTGTTTATGCTGTATTCAAAGATATACTTGCTTTCTTTAATGACTGCTTATCAAGAGGGGACAAGGACTTTTTAAAACATTTTAGTAAAGAAAAAGCTAAAACTGCTATTTCTGCCCACGGCTTGCTCTCCCAAGCAGTTTTCTTAGATAAACAGACAAACTATGATACCTGTCTTGATGTTGAAAGTATGATTGTAGTAAATAGCGACCCAAAGCTGATAGACAAGACAGCATTAGAGAGCTTGAGAGGAGACGGCAAAGTAATCTATAGAAATAAACTTGCAAAGATTGATGCCTTAAATCTTATTCAGATTATAAAGCATTCAAATGAAGTAAGCCCTGACAGAAAAAACAAGATGTCTGCCTCTTTTAATAAAATAAAATCTACTTTGAGATAAAGATTAGTTCTGAAGTGCTAAAGTTGGGAAGAGTTCTAAAATACCACTAAACTGTAATTCACTCTTTATTTTCCTCCAATTTGCAGTTCTGAACTTGTCCAGCATAGGGAGCAAATGATATCCCCGAAAGGGGATTTTTCATTTGCTCCGCGGGAGGAAGTGACCTGCGTCACTTCCGTCAGGATTCGAAGACCTTTTGAGATTTTCTTGAACTCGTGAAAAGAAAATCCAAAAGGTGTACTGCTCTGTAAGAGAGAAATTCCTGCCGCGGAGCCCGAAAAGTCACCTTATAAAAGTGTTTTTGTTTTTGATTGGTTAAAATAAGTTCTGATACTTACTCATTGACATTCCAATATAATATATTACTCTTTCTCAAAGTGTGTTATCACAACCAACTCTATTAAAAGGAGCAAATGATGGGTGTTACGTTCTGTCGAAAGTGTGGTCTTGAACCAGGAAGAGGACCCGCCACTATATGTCCTACAAGCCGTAAAAAAGAACATGGATGGCTAACTATGGAAGATCCATTTTGTTCAAGATGTGGGAAGGCACCCGGATGTGCTGAACCATGTCCCTGTACAGGGGACAGACAACATAGATGGTCAGAGAAAACAAAAAAATAATTAAAAAATTTCACACAAGGTCTTAGATAAATTTCAAGGACCTTTTTCTTTTATCCAAAAAGTTCTAACATCTTTTCTGACGAAGAGCAGATAGCATTCCACGGCATTCCCTGGAATAATATTAAGATATGAAAACAAAATCTAAAGTATACGGAATCGCAACTGTATTGCTTATCGCTGCACTTGCTTTCCTTGGGGTAACCTGGTGGATGAACGGCCGTGACGACACATGGCTCTACGTGGCTTGTGCAGTGATTGTTATGACATCATTTATTCCGATGATCTCAAAGAAAAACAAGGATAAAGACCAATAAGCGTCTGATCCCAGGAGTCGTTAAGTAGCAAGTGTCACTCTTTCCGCAAGGAAAGAGTGACACTTCGTTATACTCTATACAACCACCTAAATTCGTGTTATTATTCGTACACAATGTCCTCTATTCCACACTACGATGTAATTGTAATCGGTGGCGGTCCATCAGGAATGATGGCCGCCGGCAAAGCCGCCCTACGAGGGCGGCGAGTGCTTTTGATTGAGAAAAATAAAGACCTAGGCAAAAAGCTATCCATCACTGGTGGCGGACGATGCAATATTTTAAATGCTGAGGAAGACGAACGTGAGTTGCTCTCACACTATGGCGAGGCGAGTAAATTTTTGCATTCACCTTTTTCGCAACATGGAATGAAAGACTCTTGGCGATTCTTTGAAGAACTAGGTTTGCCTATTGTAGTCGAAGCTCGCAAACGGGCTTTTCCAGAGTCTCAAAAGGCTGCGGACGTAACCGCTGCACTCCGAAAATATGTCACCACGAATAACGTAGAGCTTAAACGCTCTACTAGAGCATCCGGATTCATAATGAAGGACGGACAAATTTCCGGAGTAAAAACTAACAATGGTACTTATTCTGCCGACTCATACGTTCTAGCAACAGGAGGGTTGTCACACCAAGAAACTGGTTCCACTGGTGAAGGACTAGAGTGGTTGAAACAATTAGGCTACAGAATCCACGAACCAAATCCAAACATCGTTCCTCTCACTGTGGATGACGAGTGGGTTAAAAAACTTTCAGGCACTTCTCTGTCATTTATGAAAATCACTTTTGGATCAAGTCTGTCTAAGAAAGACGGCAAATTTTCACGAACCGGAAAAATTCTGTTTACTCACTTTGGATTGTCTGGCCCTTTAATTTTGAACTCGGCTCATTCAGTTAAGAAACTTTTAGATAAACACGGCACAGTGGAAGCAAAGATTGATATGTATCCAGACACTGAGACAGGCGTATTACAACAGCGTGTTCTGTCTGCTTTTGAACGTAACAAAAACAAGTTGGTGAAAAATGTCTTGAATGAGATTGCTCCCGAAGGCATGGATAAAGGCCTCATCGAAATTCTTCCAACAGAGTTTCTAGAAGAGAAAGTCCACAGCGTAAACAAAGCCGAAAGACAGACTTTGGTGGACCTACTAAAAGCTATGCCTGTAACAGTTGACGGAACAATGGGAATGGACTGGGCGGTTATTTCCGATGGTGGTATTGATCTAACGCAAGTGGATACCAAGACGATGCGCTCAAAACTGCATCCGAACCTCTTTTTCACCGGCGACGTACTAAATATCAACCGTCCAAGTGGTGGCTACTCGCTACAACTTTGTTGGACGACTGGCACCGTGGTGGGGATGAATGCATAGGGTGAGTTCCATATTCATCCTCTTTTCATCAGCGCGATTCTAAAATGCGCAGATGAAAAACATCATTACACTTTATGCGCTTTTTGCGTTACTGCCCACCATTACTTTGGCAGACACAACCAACACTAGTTATTCAGAAGAACAAGCCCAAGCCTATTTCTCATCTCAGCAGGGCTGCGATGATGTAGTTGTAGGGGTCTCGATCGTCGAAACAGAAAAGACTAGCTCAAATATTCCGCCTACACCGACCCAAGCCTTTGTGTTTGGAGTTTTTAATAATATTTGTGACATAGGATCAAGTTACAGCTTTGCCGAAGTGATTACGCTTGATGATTCTGAGTTTGAGCAAAAAAAGCTTCAAGATGCGACGTTGAACTTCACCAAGAATCTCAGCGGATTTGATGTGAACGTATCACTCGAATGGGAAGGATTTGGGAAAACAGAAAAGAACAAAAATAAAATACATATCAAAGACGACGCGATCATTGTGCACGATTCTGATGTCATTGCATCTCGCGCGGCGGAAATCAACGGAACCTTTAGTGTAAACGGCATTGACTACGCCGTCGGCACAGAGACCGGCGGGCTAAGCACCATACGCGCTCACACTGTGCAAATCGAGAAATAATTAAGTTTGCATGATCGCTTTTAATGTTGTATAAGTATGCGCTGTCTGTACGTGATATGGCAGACGAATCACAAGGAGGATATTGTGAAGAACGTTCTTTTGACTGTTGCAATTCTCGCTGGCGTGCTGTTTGCTTCTGCGAACATCGCTGAAGCAAGAAAGTTCTGCGAGTGGTGGGGTGGACAACAGGCGTTTGCACCCAGCAACGGAACCTGCTGCCTCGGCACTGGACAATACTGTCCCAATAACGGCTGGTGCCACCCGGAAGGGGGATGCTGCCCGGTCGGTTCTCACCCTTCGGGATCGGGATGCGAGAAGGACAACTGACACCGTCGACCGCTATAAAACGAAGCCGCCCTCATCTTTTGTCGGGCGGCTTTTCATATTAAAACCCCGCGCTTAGCCTGCGCGGGGTTAGTGTTTTTTCAAATGTGAGGGCTGCTACTTTACGTGGACCTCCTTCACGATCATTTTTGCTCCATCTTGTTTCTCTACCCAGAGAATGCCGAACCCTCGCTGGTGGTTGGCACTGCAATTTCCCAGCGGCTCCGTGTAGCGCTCGAAAGCCTTACTTGGATCGACGCAGAAATTGACCTGTTCAGCCGCTCGGTTTTTCAACCATTCTTCAGGAGACCAATTACTGTCGGCAGGCCAGACTTTGGCTGGCCAAAAGCGCTGACCCACCTGAGCATGGTACGCAAACACCATCTCGTTGTAGTTGCCGAACTCTTTGACAGCCAGGTCCTTACATACACCAGTTGGAATTGAGTACCATCCACGCAGAGTGAATCGCATGACGCCGCCGAGTTGGTCATTGGTGCCAAGTGCGACATACATTGTCTCTGGTCCTGCCTTGTTGCAAAACCTGATCGTGTATTGAACTCTCACCTTCTTCTTGGGTGGAGCTTTTTTAGGAACAACCACTGGTGGCTGTTCGACTTCTTGCTCGGCACTGCCTTCCTTCGGCACACAATGTCCGGAGATGTCAGAATCCTTGAAGAACTCCATCCCTTTGTCCTCGCAAGGCTTGCAGTAATCGTAGATCGGCAGGCCGGCCGTGATGTAGCCACAGTCCCAAGAGGGACCATACTTCTGGTGAAGGTTTTCCGCCGAGGCGAGTTTTGCCCACGAGGCAAGTAGCACTGCGAAGAGAATGATCAAAGCGGTCTTCATAGACGTGTCCTTTCGTGACAAAGAGCGATCGCAGCGGTTACTATATACACTTAAAGACTTGAGTCAATAAAGGTCGGCGTGACCACGACCTTACTAAAGCCTTGTTTGACAACTAATTACTTAGAGTATCTAATTGGATTAGCATTCGTATAAAACGACCTGAACGAGGAGAGTGTTATGTTCTTTAGTTTTCTTTACTTTGCTTGGGAAATCCTTTGGATGCCCCGCCAGACTGTCGAGGAGAAAATCCTCACGACTCTCTACGGAAGCAGGGAATTGACTGCTTACCAAATCATAAAAGAAATCAGAGCGGGGCCAAGCACCACTTACCCGGTCCTGCAACGACTGGAGGAAAACAAAATCATATCCTCTAGGTGGTCCTACCCGCTAAACCCTTACACAAACAAGCCGCGGGGGAGGCTTTACAGGATAAATACATAAAGTCACACCGACTCACAAAAGCCGCCATCTCGTCTCTCGACGAAGTGGCGGCTAAAATTTTTATAAGAACTTATCGGCGGAGTTTATCCCGATAAATTATAGAAACCAACGCGAAACTTAAGACAAGCAAAAGAAACCATGAACCAACCTTATCGAACGAGACAAAGTGCCAGGATTCTAGTTGGTTCGGATAAAGCCAAATATTCGTGAAAGTGCTTATGTTTTCTGCTATCCAAACAAAAAAGGCAGTCAGAAATGCCGTCAATAAAAACGGCATGGTGCGTTCTTTTCGGTACACCCGAAAACGCACCCTGGTTCTCACGAAGATGATGAACACATACACGAACAGGAAGTATCTGATGTCGTAGAAAAAATGATGGCTGAAAAAATTTAAATAAATTAAAATCGCTAGTATCCAAAGGTGGTAGTAGGCAGGGAAACGCTCGTAAGTGAGGTTGAGGAAAATAAAAGCACGTGAGATATAACTACCGATAGCTGAATACAAGAAGCCAGTAAAAAGCGGTACGGTACCAAATGCAAACACTGCACCTCCTACGCCGGGATAGGTCCACGAACCGATAGCTGGATGTGTCTTAAAAAGCTCCATACCTGTTGCTAACAAATGGAAAAGGAGAATCACAAAGAACTCTCGTGGCTTTTCGTATCGGAGGGCCAATGCACAAACCTGATACGCTACTGCTGATAAAAAGATCAGATCATACCGACTGATAAATGCCGGCGAGAAAACCTCTGTTACGAGAAAGACGGAAAGTAGGAATGCGCTGAAATAACTCGCGCGCAAATTGGCGATGAAAAAATACCAGAGTTCAATGAAACGTGCTTGCCATTTACTCATAGTCTGTTGTTTCAATATAACTAATCAGACCGAGGATAAGTTTTCATCGTTCAAAATGACAAGTGTAGCCGTGTGGATGTTTTTGCAAGTATTCCTGATGTTCCTCTTCGGCGGAAAAATAGTTTTTGAGCGGCTCGATCGTGGTCGTGACGGGGTCTGGCCACTTTTCAGATTCTTCTACTTCACTTATTACTGCCTCTGCCGCGAGTTTATCCTCTTCATCTTTATAAAAAATTACAGATCGATAGGAAGTACCAACATCGTTGCCTTGACGATCTTTGGTAGTCGGATCGTGTATACGAAAAAAATAACGCAATAGCTCTGCTAGGGAAGTCAGGGACGGATCGTAAGTAATACGTAAAGATTCAGCATGCCCCGGATGATTTTCGTAGGTAGGACGTTCATTCGACCCACCAGCGTAGCCAACCTCAGTCCCGACAACTCCTGGACGTTTACGAAAGAGTTCTTGTAAACCCCAGAAGCATCCACCTCCTAGTGTGATTTCTTTATTCATTATTCTTTGGTTTTAGTTCAAGCGATACGCTGTTTATGCAGTAGCGATCGCAGGTTTTTCCGTTTTTTTCTGGACCATCAGGAAAAACATGACCCAGATGTGCACCACACTTAGCACACTGTACTTCTGTACGACGCATCCCGTGCGTATCGTCTTGATGCAGAACAACTGCATCTCTTACCATCGGATCGGTAAAAGACGGCCAACCAGTCCCACTTTCGAATTTAGTCTCTGATGAAAACAGGGGAGCGTCGCACACAGCACAGTGATACATTCCGGACTTTTTTTCATTTACGTACTTACCAGCAAAAGGCTTTTCAGTGCCACCTTCTCGTGCCACTTTGTATAGTTCTGGGTTTTCTGCTTTTAGTTGTTCATCTGACTTCATATAAATGTCCTAGTTAAAAAAGAAACATCGTAGCGATACCGAGCAAGAAGAGGAAGCCAAAAACGTCGGTCGCTGTAGTAATGAAAACAGTGGCAGAAGTAGCTGGGTCCTTGCCAAAATGCTTGAGCACAAGCGGCACAATCGCCCCAAAGAACCCAGCAATGACAAGTGAGGCCATTACGGACACCCCGGCTACTACTCCGAGCAAAATATCCGTATTAAAGATGAGAGCAATTAAAAAGACCAACATACCAGTGATGGCACCGTTGATGAATCCCGCTTTGATCTCATTCCAAACCGCTGGAGCACAATTCTTAAGACTAATCTCACCAATTGAGATGCCTCGCACCATCACAGCCAGTGTCTGAGTGGCGGCGTTTCCACCCATACCTGCCACTATCGGCATATACATTGCGATCAATACATACCTGGAAATTGTATCTTCAAAAGCAGCCACCACACTGGCGGCAAGAAAGGCTGTACCTAAGTTTAGAATAAGCCAACGATATCGATGTGTTACCTTCTTCACCACACCATCAAACGGCCGTTCGCTTTCTGTCACGCCCGCAAAGCTATAAAGCGAGGTGGCGGGCTGGGCAGCAAAGAGTTCAAGTACATCATCAGAATAAATAATCCCGAGCACGCTACCATCTCCATCCAACACAACTACTTTCTTGTGCGGATTATCAATAAACAATGACATTACTTTCTGATGGTCTTCATTGTAAGAGACGTACAAGACATCGCGTTGATGATTTTTCAACTTAGCAGAATTTCGTTCACGCACGAGAGTGGCGAGCGGTACTTCTCCCGACAGAGAACCATTTTGAGAAACCAAAACTACCGGCACTTTGCCTGTATCTATAAGATGTCGCTCAATCACTCCAGCAGTCTCTCCAATCGTAAGCGAATCTGCCAGATAAACATAGTTGAGGTGAATCAGGCTGAGCGTAGATCGTGGGTGAAATTGCAGAAAGTGATCCACCTTCTCGTACATGTCGTTTTTGAGTCGGGTAATGATCTTTCGACGACGCGCTGCTGAAGGCAGTCGAGCGAGTATGTATTGGGCACGCTGAGGGTCTAAATAATCGAGCAGCTCGACTGCCTCAGCAAACGTAAGCTCTTCAAGAATTGAAAGCCGAAGGACAGGGGATAGTTCATTAAAAACAGCACTACGTTCCGGCAAATCAAGCGTTCGAAATTTAGCCAATCGCTCGCGCGGACTATGTGCCAAACGACGTGCTAAATCCTTAATATCTGCCAGCGGTGTTGCTTCACTCATTAGAAATATCGTAACATAGGAAGCTCATCACTAAGCTATGCCTGAATTACCAGAAGTGGAAACCGTAAGAATGCAGCTTTGGAGTAAACTCTCCGGACGAAAAATCATACGTGTCAAAGTATTTCATGAAAAAACTGTTGGCGCAGACGGGGGATTTAGCCGCAAACTCAAAGGCCTCACTTTTGCTGACATCAATCGCATTGGTAAATTACTGATATTTTCTTTTCGCAACAAGCCAGGCCTATACCTACTTGGACATTTGAAAATGACCGGACAGTTTTTCTTTGTTGATAAAAAAGGGAAGCTAGTCGGCGGCGGACACGCAGTGTCCGCCGCCGACACCATCCAGTTTCCTGGCCGACACACCAGAGTTGCTTTTCATTTAGAAGACGGTGGAACACTCTATTTCAATGATATGCGTCTCTTTGGCTATTTGCGACTTGCCAATGAAAAAAGCTTACAAGAAACACGAGCACGATTTGGACCAGAACCAATCGCAGCAGATTTCGATCCCGAACAATTCGCAGATTCATTGAAGAAGCGAAAAAGTAGTATCAAAGCAGTGTTGTTGGACCAAACCTTTGTCGCCGGGTTGGGGAATATTTATGTTGATGAAGCGCTTTTTTATGCTGGCATAAAACCTACTCGGCAGGCAAATAAACTAACCCGAGTAGAGGCCGCGAAGCTGGCCGGCGGAGCAAAGATTATCCTGGAAGAAGCTATCAAAAACGGTGGTACCACGTTCCAACACTTCGTAGATGCAGAAGGAAAAAAGGGAAATCACTCGGCGCACCTCCAGGTATTCGGCAGACAAGGGCTGCCTTGCTATCGTTGTGGCACAATTATCAAAAAGACTAGGGTAGCCGGGCGGGGGACACATTATTGTCCTGGTTGCCAGCGATAATTTAGGATGGTGCTATAATTTTAGGATATGAGAAGTGCCTACGCATTACTTGGACTAGCTTTCCTTATTGTGCTGATCGGTGCCTACCTACTCTTCGAACGTGCTGAGGCACCAACGGATATGAGCCCAACGGAAACCCTCGAGTAAATATGCTAACTCTATACCTACAACCCTTCTGCCATTATTGCGAAAGGGTGTTGCGTTTCATTTCTGAACACGAACTTTCTGTCCATACAAAAGACATTTCGAGAGAAGCCTCTGTAGCCACTGAACTCATAGCACTGGGTGGTAAGCGGCAAGTACCATATCTTATCGATGAGACGGCAGGAGTCTCGATGTACGAATCGGCAGATATTATTGAATACCTAAAGACTCACTATGTACATTAAAGTCAAAGTTACTCCTGGAGCTAAGCGGGAGAGCATTTTGAAAGAGAGTGACACTATGTACCGTATGGAAATAAGGGAACCAGCAGAACGAAACCTGGCCAACAAGCGGGCTCGTGACTTATTACAAGAAACTCTTGGTCTATCTAATGGCACAGTCCGGCTCGTAGCAGGTCACCGTTCTCCGAGTAAAGTGTTCGACGTTTTAATAGAAAAAGGTTAAGCAATGCATATGTCATTTCCGATGATCAACTTCAAAATTACCAACGCTGAAGTGTCAGACCAATTAAAAAACATCGCTGAACATAAACTAGCAGCGCTTGATAAATATTTCGGTGACAGTCCTGCGGTATGCGACTTAGAGTTTGAACGAATCACCAATCACCATCAGCAAGGAAATATTTTTCGTGTAGAGATCAACCTCGAAGTGTCCGGTAAATTATTCCGAGCTGAGGCTACGTCAGAAACTTTTGAGAGAGCAATTGACGAAGTCAAATCAGACATCGAGCACAGACTGGAAAGTGAGCGAGGAAAGCGTGAAGCGTTGTGGAAAAGAGGAGCACGACGAGTCAAAGAAATGATGCAGTGGGGAGGTTAAGGCTTTGAATAGATAGCAAATAATTTTTCCAAGTATTGACTCACTCGAAAAATTATTTTCTATCATAAATAACCTAAACAACAGGAGTAAAATTTTTCTAATTAACATTAATCGTGGTTTACCAGTCGGGATTTGTCCTCGGTCGATAAACAGGACGATCTCATCATAATTGCCTTGCGTATGGTTATGCCAAATATTAGCGCAAGTGCAACGAACCTAGAGCTTAGCCAAGAACGTCAAGCGTTGATCGAGCAAAAACTCGCGCCGCTTGGACGCCTGCTTGCAGGCGAACGCAACATTCAAATGGAGGTAATCGTGAGACGCATTGAAAGTTCTCTCGGTGACGATATGTTCTGTGTGTCAGCTAAATTGGTAACCAGTCAGGGTACCTATATGGCTGTTGGTAACGGACACTACTTGGCACGCGCCTTGTCTGGTGTACGAGAATATCTGCGTCGGTCCCTAAGCCGTGGAGAGAGTGTGCGAACACCGTTTAGTTATAAACGGGAGCTGGCACTACGATGAAACTGGGCGATATAAAATACACTTCGACAGATAATGTCGGAGTGTATTTTTAGTTTACCTTGTATTCCATTTCGTTTTTACCTTCTGGAATTACACGCTCGATTATAAATTGCCCGTTTTCGTTTAGGTGTGCCGATGTCACCTTGTAACGTTTACCGTCCTTAAAGAAATAAGTGCCGATCGAATCATTAAAAGCGCGAAACTTTCGCCAGTTTTCCTGTCCTGATAAAGATAAATCAAGCTCACCGTCTGCCTTGCTACGCTTTGGTGCAAAGGTTGCTGATGTATGATCTTGAGGATATGTTTCCAGTTCTCCTCCAAAATAGCGTAACAGACTAGACACCAACAGTTCCGCACCAAGTGTAATCATTTGCGGACGCAGTGAAAGCGCTGTGTCGTCTGACTTGATCGGCATCGAGATTGCAGCAATGATGTCACCCGCATCAAGTTCTTTGGTCATCTTTTGTAAAGTAACACCAGTCTCCTCGTCATCATTTAAAAGGGCGGCTTCGAGCGGCGCAGCTCCACGATATTTTGGCAGCAGGGAATAGTGAACATTGACCACTCCTTTAGGAAAAAGATTGATCAATTCTTCGGAAAAGATTTTGCCGTAAGCCACCACCACAGCGTAGTCTGCATCGACTGCTTTAACAGTTGCTAGAAATTCCTCGTCGAGACGATCAGGTGTAATGACTGGCAGATGATGTGCCAAGGCCAACTCCTTAACCGGTGACGAAGAAAGTTGCTGACCTCGGCCGCGTGGGCGATCGGGATTTGTAACAACCAATGACGGAATGAGGTTGTTCTTTAGTAAATGTGCAAGTGTTTCGCTTGCTACATTCGGGGTGCCAAAGAAAACAAATTTCATAACTACTTCGCCTCGCTTAGAGTAACGTCATCTAGATCTTCCTTGTGCCAAACTTTTTCAGCGCGATCGATAAATAATGTACCGTCGAGATGATCGCACTCGTGTTGAAAGATTTGCGCCAAGAGACCAGCGGCACCACGTTCATATTCTTCACCTTTTTCGTCAAGCGCGCGTAAGGTGACTTTGGTATGACGTTTAACCGCACCGTAACGTTCCGGCACAGAAAGACATCCTTCTCCAAGTAGAGTACTGGTTCTAGACAACTTTACTAGCGTCGGATTGATTGCAACCAGAGACGGCAGAGAATCGTCACGTTCCTTGCTTTGATCCTCGACCAAAAAGACTCGTTTGGCCACTCCGATTTGTGGGGCTGCTATTGCTACTCCAACAAAACCCTCGGCGTTATAAGTACGCAGAGCTTCACGCATTTTGCTAACTAGTTTTTTAACGGTGCCGTCGGCAAACTCTTCAGGTGTTACTTCCTCGGAAATTGCGTGCAAAGCACTATGATTTTCTGCTACCAGTTTAGCGCTCATTTTATGCATTTTAACCTAAAAACGCCTCTATTTAAACTATCTTTGCTGGATTGATCTCAATCCGAACATTTGGAGGAAGGGTGCGTAGGACATCCATCAATCGTGCGTCTGGCCAAGAATCGGCTGATATTTTTATCAATCCATACCGAACAGTCTGGCTCCTTTGTGATTCCGGCGCAGAATAAAAGGCGATCGACCAGTTTTGCAAAAGATTGACCAACTCTGCCTCGAGAGGTCGCAAAGTTTCAGTAGGGCCACTGATGGTCAGGTGAACAAAATTGCTAAACGGCGGGTAGTTGAGTGCTTTTCTTAATTCCAATTCATCATTAAAAAAAGGTTCGATTTGACCAGTCTTTGCATACTCTAAAATATCGTCAACTTCAGTTCTGGTCTGAACCATCACAGTGTCAGTCGTGATTTCACGCAAAGCCAAAAGCAATGCGAAAAATTCCTCATCAGCACGCCAGGTAGGGATCGCGCGCGCAGCATCAGCCGAAACAATAACTGACAAATCAACTGGTTCCTCTAAAAACGGCAAAGCCATTGCTGTACCAAGCAATATGCCACCTTTCTTGTCATAAAAATCATAAACTAACTCGGCCGCTCGGCGAGGTGTTTTGGCAGTGGTGTGATCAAATAAAACTATCCGATCTGCATCGAAGCTCTGCAACAATTCATCATAGATTTGCTGAATACCAATACCTCGTTCACGCAAGCGCCATGAGCTACACATCGGACAAGTCTCGGCCGCCTTAATTCTTCGACCAGAAGTTGAAGAAAGAAACCAACGTTTTTCTTCATTGTTTTCGGTGGTACGAAATAGTGAGTAAGGTGTGCCGGAGTCAGGGCAACGGAAAATATATCCGCAATCTGCACAAGCCACTACCGGAGCCAAGCCCCGACGAGCCGAATAGAGAAAAGCCCGACCTTTGTTGGCGATAGTCTTTTCTATTGCCGTCTCTAACTCTGTACTAAACAAACGGAAAGGTGTGTCTCCAGTCGGTTTGTCTTTTTGCTTCACGACTTTGAAACGGCTGTCAAAGTTGAGTCGTCTTGGTGTCTCTCCTTCAGTTTCATAAATTTCATTGCGTCGTTTCCATTCATCTTCAGGCGAGGGGAGGATGTCACCGAGTAAGAGTCGACGACCAGTTTGTGCCGCAAGTTTCTTCAGTGCCTCACGAATGTCGATATAAGGACGAACCCGGGTTTTGTAATGCGGACTACGTGACTGATCAATAATAATTTCGATGATGTCATGTCGATCTACGAAAGCATGGGCTGGAGTTGTAATGATAAGTTTTGAAGTAGAAAGGTCACTAAGCTCCTGATAAGCGCGGGCAATCTTTTTTACTGAAAAAGCCGGAGAGAAAATGACCACTCGTTCGCTGATGCCGTAGGACAAAGAGTCTGACAAGCGTTCCAAATATGCACTTGTCGGCACCACTACCAATACAGAACCACGATGCGCAAACGCTTCTCTTATGCGGCGTCGATAAGTATCAAGACGATCTTGAAGCGGTGCAGTAAGAACAGTCACCTCTGGTATTTCCGAAGCGGCAGTCGGATGTTCAACCGAGTCATACACCGCTCTGTTCTCGCGAATTTCTACTGGTAGTAACGAATATAAAATAGAACCAAGCGTTGCAGGTAATTCGCGAGAAAGTGCCAGCGCAGTTTTCACCAAAGAAGACGGGACTGTGCCAACGTTTGATTGTTCCGGCAGACGACGTAAGGTAAAAGTAGCGGCCCGCACTGCTGTTTTGGCGGCTGACAGAGGTTCGACTTTTGTAACTAAGGCTCGTATCTCTTTTTGTCTCACCGGAATAGACAATAGCGAACCGATCGGGTAAGCGACGGAAGAGTAATAAGTAAGCGTCCCGCTGTGAGTGCCGCGCGCTAGCGGAATAACTTCTATCACGAACATTATCGACAGTTTAAAGTTAAAAGAGGAAAGTTGGAAGGGGAAAGAGAAAAACACGGCGGGGCA
>Ga0155127_12_pt8 | contig 23313 bp, 22 predicted proteins | sample RifCSPhighO2_01_FD_106095 | JGI IMG/M metagenome (GOLD analysis project Ga0155127, IMG submission 106095) | Candidatus Kaiserbacteria bacterium RIFCSPHIGHO2_01_FULL_46_22
GTGTTTTTCGTCAGTCTTAAAACTCCTCCAAATAAGACACTTTTGCGCCTAGACTACCTAGTCGCTCCACTAGCTTTTCATACCCGCGGTTGATCGAATAGATATTGCGTAATACAGAATGACCAGTGGCTCCCAGCATAGCGATCAAAAGAATAGTCGCTGGCCGCAATGCCGGTGGACACACCAACTCAGCACCACGCAACTTTGTCTTGCCGTTTATATAGATACGATGCGGATCAGCCAAAAGCGTGTCAGCACCCAACTTGTCTAGTTCAGTGAAGTAAAGAGCACGTTTTTCATACATCCAATCATGAATCAATGTTTGACCTTCTGCCTGCGTCGCAATCACAGCAAAGAAAGGGAGATTGTCTGCATTGAGTCCTGGATAAGGACGTGAATGCACTTTTTCTGGTGGAGCAACAAGCTTCGAGGGTTTAGTTTTAATATCAACTAGACGAGTTTGACCATTCTCTGACAGATACGGCTTACTCTTTTCAAAACGGAAGCCCATTTTCTCGAGCACCAACAATTCAAGTTCAAGGAAGTCAATCGGGCAACGAGTAATCGTAATGGCAGAATTAGTCACGATAGCTGCCGCGATAAAGAACATACTGTCAGTCGGGTCTTCGGACAAAGTGTACTCAATGTCCGCGTCGATCGTTTCTGTACCGGTTATTTTTAGAGTAGTAGTGCCAACTCCTTCGATCTTAACGCCGCAAACTTCTAGAAAAGCACAAAGTTCTTGCACCATATAATTGGCCGAAGCGTACTTGAGAATAGTTTCGCCTGAAGTAAGCGCGGCGGCCAAAAGGGCATTTTCGGTAACAGTATCACCTGACTCATACAAAACAATTTCACCAGCCTTTTTTGGTTTCACCTTAACTTTGTAAGCATCATCTGTTGTATCAATAGATACTCCAAATTTCTCGAGCGCAAAGAAGTGCGGGCGGACAGTACGACTGCCGAGTTTGCATCCGCCTGATTGCGGTAAGGAAAAAGCCCGCATACGGTGAATCAACGGACCAATAAACATAATGATGCTACGGGTTTTCGCCGCCGCCACTTTATCAATCTTGTCCAAACTAAATTCGGCTGGTGTTTCTATAATTACTGAAGTTCCTTTCCAAGTTATGGCAATACCGATTGATTCAAGCACTTCGATGATGCGGTGTACTTCTTCAATGCGCGGCATTCGATGTAGAGTGGTCTTACCGCGATTTAATAAGGAAGCACAAAGCAGGGCGACTGCACCATTCTTAGAAGTATTGGTTTCTATTGTGCCCGAAAGGGGGGTGCCGCCTTCGATCGACAAACTCAGACTACCAGGAGACAAGGTCAACAAATTACGACCTAGGGCGCGGGAGAGTTTTTTTAATGTATCTGTACTAAGATTCTGTCCTCCAGCTTCGAGTCTGGCGACTGCACTTTGTGTAGTCTTCAACTTCTTAGCAAGCATCACTTGTGTCATCCCCGCCGCTTCCCGTAGGTCAGCAATTTGTTTTCCTATGTTATGTGTCATACATTTCTGAGTATAGCATACGCGCTATATCCCACTCGAGACCGCAACATGTTAATATTTCTCTAATTTTTATGTTGTCGCGTTTTTCTCCTAAATTGGGTATCGACCTGGGAACAACCAGCATCTTGGTCTTCGTACCTGGTATCGGAATAGTTTTAAATGAGCCATCAGTAGTTGCGCTCTCAAGCGACAATCAAGTTTTGGCAGTAGGTAGTGTCGCCAAGGAAATGATCGGACGAACACCAGACAACGTGCACGCTTACCGTCCTCTCAAAAACGGCGTGATTGCCGACTATCGCGTGACCGAAATAATGCTTCGTCATTTTATAAGACAAGCCCTGAATCGTTTTAATTTTTTTCGACCGGAAGTTTTGATTTCAGTACCAGCTGGAGTTACTTCTACCGAGCGTCGAGCTGTTATTGAGGCCGCTATTAAAGCTGGTGCAAAAAATGCTTACGTTGTGAAAGAACCAATTCTCGCCGCCATCGGTGCTGGTATTCCGATTCATGAACCACGTGGTCATATGATTGCAGACATCGGCGGCGGCACGATCGATGTCGCGGTAATTAGTCTCGGCGGTATTGTGGCCTCCAACTCCGTTAAGTGTGCCGGCAACCGTATCGATGAGGCAATCATTGATTATGTGAAGAAGACCCGCAATCTATCCATCGGAGAAAAAACTGCAGAAGAAGTGAAGATAACCATTGGCTCAGCCTTGCCTTTGGAAGAAGAGCTCACTATGGAAGTGCGCGGTATCGACATCGTAACCGGCCTGCCGCGGGTGACTGAAATCAAAACCAATGAAATTGTACGGGCAATCGGCAAAGAACTGCGCGATATGGTGAAGGCGGTCAAAGATGTTTTTCAAGAGACGCCACCAGAACTAGCTTCCGATATTATGAACGGGGGAATCATTATGACTGGGGGTACTTCACAACTTCGAAATTTTCCTGAACTGATCCGTCGCCGCACCGGTGTTAAAGCAATATTGGCCGACCAAGCGCTTTTTTGTGTCGTTAAAGGAACAGGTATCGCGCTCGATCACTTGGATACTTACAAAAAGACAATCATTACCAAACGGTAATAAATCTTTGCCACAAGTACGCCAACTATTCACAAAATTACCCGTCTAAAAAACGGGCTGGTGGTACAATTAAAGCAATATGAACCCGTCTGCTCCTTTAATAGCTGATGACATTTTTGCGACCGAGGAAAAACTACTCGGTGCCTTGGTTTCGGTTCGTAATTCTGCCTTAAAAATTGAAGAGAAGGCTGCTATACGCGATTTAATTTTGGATTACGCTGGCACAACTGACGAAGCTAGGCGCTTGAAGCTAAAAAATGAGATCACTATAAAACTGGCCCCTGCTGTTCCAGAGCCTAAACCAGTACCTGTATCTGCCGCGCCAGTAACCTCTAGAGATGACAGCACTAATAAAGTAACCCTATCTGGACGAGTTAGACCTGTACCAGTTTTTACATCAACATCAACAGCAACAAAAGCGCCGGAGCAAAAGCAGCCAGAACCACAAAGAGAGGTTGCGCCACCGATTTCAAACGAGTCTCACAAATCCACGCCGGTGGATACAGCAAAAGCACCCGAGATACCACCTCCACAGACAAAACCACCTGAAGTAGTTGTAAAAGCTGAGCCGGTTTCTTCGCCGAACACAAGCGCCAAAGATCGGATCAACGAAATTAAACACGACATCAATCAGCGAGTTGGTAATCCAGTAAACCTGATCAGCACCGATGAGGTTATTGGACGCGAGTATATGTCAGCCTTACTGAACGCAATGAAAAGCGCTTCATCTGGTGATGGTTCAGCAAAAGAAGCCCTCGCTCATTTGGAAGATGTCTACAAAAAAGTAAATGATTTGTTGGCCAAGGGAAGTCTTCCTAAAAAAGAAACCCCAAAACCACCAATCCCCGAACAACCTGCTGTGAAGGAAGTGCCACGACCGGTAACACCACCTCAAAAGCCGGCTGACAAACCAGAAACTAGAAACTCGGCGCTTTTAACCAGCTTGATTCAAAAAGACAAGCAGGCCAGCGCAATTGTTGCCAAACTTCAATCTGTTTCGCCAGCAACAAACCCGATTCATAAGACTGAGCATCAAAAACTGACAGTAAAAACAGCTGAGTTGAAGAAACCAGCAGACACTACTAATCCGCATAAACTTTCGCCAGTTTCTACAATTACCGCCTTACCTGAACAGATTGAAACTTTACGCAAAAAATCCGTTGATCAAGAAAACGAAGCCAAAAAACCAATCACTGACCTGCAAAGTGAGAAAGTCACAGCCGGACTTAAACAACTATTATATGAGTGGAAACTATTTCACGGCAGTGGTTGGTTTGGCACAGGACCAACCGGAATGGACCACCCTCTATACAAAGCAATTGCCAACCTATCAATGGCAGCAGTAGTGGCCGGACGATTTGAAGGAGCAACGCCTGAAGTTAAACAGACTCTGGCTGATTATATGAATGGTTGGCGCTATGAACAGGGGATAGTGCACGATATGGGCGAGTCCTTCGAACATTACCTACGTCGAGTGATTCTTCACATTTTAGGAAGACCACGAGATCCTCGTCAGCCAGACCAAGAGAGCAAGACATGATAAAATGAGCTAATGAACGCTCGTGCTCATCTACTAATTGCTGATTCTCTGGTGAATTCGGCTCTGCCTGAAGAACTTCGTTTCAGTGGAGCTGACATTCGCCACCTCATAGTACCTAAACTTGGCATTGATCAGGCACGCCGTCTCAAGGAGGAAAGTATGCGCATCCCAGTCGCACGTGAGTTGCTAACTTTCGTGATAGTTACTGGAGCGATTGAGCTGGAGGCACAAAACGCTTTACTTAAACTCTTTGAAGAGCCGCCGGAAAGGACTGAGTTTTTCCTGATCTTGCCGCACGAATCACGTCTTATACCCACACTGCGTTCCCGCTTCACTGAACTGACGCGCGCACCCATAAAAGAGAACGCAGTGACAGATAACTTCCTCCAGATGTCATATAAGGAACGGTTGGAGTTCATTGCAACAGAAAATAAACGCGACCCCGAGGCATTACGAGCATTGGTAACCTCATTGGGTCAGCACGTTTTTGATGGCGTTCCATCGGCCAAAAGGGCGTTGTTATTGGCCTCCCGATATGTGTATAATCGGGGAGCAGGGCAGAAAATGCTGCTTGAAGAACTAGCCCTTTCCTTGCCGACAAAATAATTTGGATTTTATAACCTTTATTAGATTTAATTTGATTACTTTATGGATGACTTAACAAAAAAACTACAGGCGACAGTAGATTGGTTGCGGGGTGAATATTCCGGTATTAGAACCGGACAAGCTGCTCCTGGCTTCTTAGACAACATTAAGGTAGACAACTACGGGGTTAAGGTCCCAATCAACCAAGTTGGATCAGTTGGTATTGAAAACGCTCGTACTCTTCGAGTGGCACCTTGGGATACTGATTCTATTTCTGCTATCGAGAGGGCGATCATTGATGCCGACTTAGGTGTTGGTGTAGTGACAGACTCTTCTGGACTTCGTATCACTTTCCCAGAACTAACCGGCGAACGGCGTGAACAACTGCTGAAGCTGGCAAAACAAAAACTTGAAGAAGCACGAGTGCGAGTTCGAAACGGACGAGATGAAGTAATGAAATCAATCGACTCCAGAATCAAAGCCAAAGAAACTGGAGAAGACGAGGGCCGCAGAGAACGCGACAACGTGCAAAAACACATTGATGAGGCCAACAAAAAACTAGAAACTCTGTTTGTAGAAAAAGAGAAAGAGATAAGCCAATAAATAGCGGTTTATTCTTGTGATTATTTATGAATGTTACTTTATTTTTAGCGGTACTGTTTGTTCTCATTCTGGTACACGAACTCGGACACTTCCTGACCGCTAAATGGACCAAAATGAAGGTGGAGGAGTTTGCAATCGGTTTTCCCCCGCGACTATTTTCTTGGCGGCGTGGCGAAACTGTTTTTTCATTTAACCTTCTTCCAATTGGCGGTTTCGTAAAAATACTTGGCGAGAACGGTGTGGACGAAATACCAGCAGAGGACAAGGCACGGAGTTTTTCTTCGCGCCCACGCCTCCATCAAGCAATCGTGCTTGTGGCTGGTGTGACAATGAACATCCTGACGGCGTGGCTAATCTTTTTTGCAGTCGGGATGATTGGACAACCTACTTTAGCAACTCCTGGGGAGCCAGCTGATTTAACTGTGATCGAAGTAGCAAAGGGAAGCCCCGCCGAATCGGCTGCTGTTCCGCTTGGAGCCAGCATCACAGAAGTGGCCGTAGATAGTGATGTGCGTGAGTTGCACACACCAGCAGACTTAACTGAGTTTGTGACTAGTCATCAAGACGAAGAGATCACTCTCACCTACAATTACCGCGACGAAATAAAAACGGTGACACTTACTCCTAGCCGAGGCCTTGTGGAAGGTGACTCCGAGAGGGCCATTATTGGACTCTCTACCGCGCCGGTCAAAGTTGTGAAAGAAGGTCCGCTAGAAGCTGCAACGAGCGCCACCGTACGAACATGGGATTCCTTGATCGCTATTACTGTCGGCATTTTCTCACTACTTGCTTCAGCTTTTACTTTCTCCGCTGATCTATCACAAGTGGCGGGACCAATCGGTATCGCAAGTTTAGTTGGAGACGCAGCTGAATTTGGAATAGTTTCATTGCTCGTTTTCACCGCGATGATTTCTCTCAACCTTGCTGTTATCAACCTGCTACCTATACCAGCCTTAGACGGTGGTCGCTTGCTTTTTGTGGTGGCAGAAGCGATATTACGCCGACCACTTGATCCGGTCTGGATGTCTCGCGTAAACTTCGTTGGTTTCTCGCTATTGATCATCCTAATGATTGCCGTTACTTATAATGATATAGTCAAGCTCGTATGAGACAGTCTCAACTTTTCACAAAAACACGCAAGGAAGCTCCTGCCGATGAAGCTGCAAAAAATGCCCAGCTTTTGATCCGTGCCGGCTATATCGCTAAAGAAATGGCGGGTGTCTACAGCTATTTGCCACTTGGTTTACGTGTAGTGGAAAAGATTAAGCAGATCGTCCGCGAAGAAATGAACGCGATCGCCGGACAAGAGCTGATAATGACCGCCTTGCAACGCAAAGAGTTGTGGGAATCTACCGGTCGTTGGGATGACGAAGTGGTAGACGTTTGGTTCAAGTCTAGCTTGAAAGCAGGTGGGGAAGTTGGTTTTGGTTGGAGCCACGAAGAACCGATCGGCGAAATGATGAAAGGCTACATCTCTAGCTATAAAGACCTGCCGATTTCCGTCTATCAATTCCAGACCAAACTGCGAAATGAAATGCGCGCCAAAAGCGGCGTGATGCGTGGTCGCGAATTTGTAATGAAAGATATGTATTCTTTCTGCGCCGACGAAGAATCACACCTCACTTACTACGAATCTACCAAGCCCGCATATATGAAAGTCTTTGAGAGACTGGGTATTGGCGATGATACTTTTGTGACATTTGCCGCCGGTGGAGCATTCACTAAGTTCAGCCACGAATTCCAAACTATTTGTGAAGCCGGGGAGGATATTACCTATATCAACAAAGAGAAGGGAATCGCCATCAACGAAGAGGTTTTGAATGATGAGACTTTGGAAAGCCTAGGCATTACCCGCGAAGAATTGACTGAAACCAAAACCGCAGAAGTTGGAAATATCTTCAACTTCGGACAGCAGAAAGCCGAAGATCTAGGGCTTATGGTCAAGAATAAGGATGGTGAAAGCATACCAGTATGGATGGGTTCTTACGGCATCGGCATCACAAGATTGGTTGGTGTATTGGTAGAAAAATTTGCTGACGAAAAAGGTATTGTCTGGCCAGAAGCAGTCGCTCCATTCAAAGTACATCTCGTTGGATTAAACAGTGACGATGCTGAAGTGAAGGATTTCACCGATGGAATCTACTTGTCATTGAAAGAAAAGGGGGTAGAAGTACTCTACGATGACCGCGATCTTCGCGCTGGAGAAAAATTCGCTGACAGCGATCTGATCGGTCTCCCATATCGCATCGTTGTGTCTCGTAAGACCAAAGAAGAAGGGAAGTTTGAAGTCGTAACCCGCGCCTCGGGCGAAGTCCGTCTCCTAACCGAAGAAGAACTTTACAACGACTTCGACAACGATTCGAATACTTAAATTGATAAAAATGTGCGACAACATACTGCTGTATATATCAGTATTTATCAGGTAAATAAGATATGAAGGAATTACTATTATTTCTTAACGATAATTCTGGGGCAATTGGAGTTTTAATAGCATTTGCGACTGGTTTCTGGGCTTTAATTAAGTTACGAGAGTATTTAAAGGACAAACGTTTCAAAACCTATCACGAACAAATTGATGAACTAGTGAACGAGACTCGCAATCCAGACCGAATAATTAAACTAGATAGACAAATTGCGATTGTTTTTGAACTCCGGAATTTTACTAACTATTATCCAGTAACAAGGAGAATTCTTATAGGTTTGAAAGAACAATGGAAAAACCAACCCAATACAACCAGAGCAATCGAAGAAATAGATCTGACCTTAGACTTTATATCAAAAAACTGGTTGGTGAGAACTTACAGGAGGTGGGGGAATAGGTAAAAATTTGTCTTTGCCCTAGTACCCATCGTACAGGTACTTTTTGGAGATTTTGCCTTTAACATAGTAATATTACCGGCAATGGGATTGTCACGTCTTTTTAATAGTGTCTTTTCATCCTTTTCTACGGATATCGGTATCGATCTTGGTACCGCTAATACTTTGGTTTACGTAAAGGGTAAGGGTGTGGTTATAAATGAACCAACGATTGTTGCGATTAATAAAAAGACTGGGCAGGTAGTGGCCGTAGGCGAAGCGGCCAAAACAATGTACGGGCGCACGCCCGGACATATCGAAGTGGTGCGTCCACTTGTAGAAGGTGTTATTTCAGACTTCGAAGTAACGGAGGAAATGCTCACTTACTTAATAAACAAAGCGCGTGGAGAATCACGTTCTTTCTTTGCGCCCCGCATTTTAATCGGTGTTCCTTCAGGCATTACCAATGTTGAAATGCGCGCCGCGCGCGATGCTGCCAAGAACGCTGGTGCAAGGGAAGTGTTCTTAATCGAAGAACCGATGGCGGCGGCAATTGGTGCCAAACTACCGGTAGCGCAAGCAGTTGGTAGTATGATCATAGATATCGGTGGCGGTACAGCCAACATCGCCGTCATTTCTTACGGCGGAATTGTGGCTTCAAAAAACCTGCGTGTCGCAGGAGATCATTTGAACGCCGCCGTAATGAGTTATATTCGCGACCAGTTTAAAGTATTGGTTGGCGAACGCACAGCTGAAGACGCCAAGATCAAACTAGCTTCCGTTCATAACGAAAACGAAGTTAAGGAGATTGTAGTGCGCGGACGAGATGTTGTGACTGGCCTACCACGTGAAGTGGTAATAACCGATACAGACATCAGGACCGCCATCGCTCCTTCCGTTGACAGCATCGTGGAAGCGGTCCGATCGGTACTCGAAGCAACGCCGCCGGAAGTACTGGCTGACATAATGCAGCGCGGTATATATCTTTCCGGCGGCGGCGCACTCATTCCTGGACTTGCTGATCTGTTAGAAGAGATAATACGAGTACCGATCATCGTGGTGCCGGATCCGCTTCGTGCAGTTATCCGCGGCGCAGGAGTGGTTATGGAAAACTTAGAGCTTTATGAAAAACTTCTTATCGACCAAAACGACGAGCCGACACCGAACCTCGCCTGAAAAACGTGAGCTCGTTTTGTTAGGTGGCATATTTGTGCCGCTCTTTTTGCTTTTGTGGTTGTTTCCTGGATTGTTGGGGCAATTTGCTGCTCCTTTGATAAGACCTTTGCTTTCAGCTGAAACAAAACTCCGTCAGTCGATCACTGACCAAGATCAACCCGGTGCAAATTTGGACAACATCGAACTTGACCGTTTGCGTGCTGAAAATACAGCGCTTCGTACAGTGCTCGGAAGTGAAAACGAAACACGAATCGCTGCTGGTGTAATCGGTCGCCCAACTAACTTGCCTTACGATGTACTTGTCATAGACAAGGGTGAGCGAGACGGAATTGTTAAAGACGCTCCTGTATATGTTGGAACAAATCAGGTCATTGGTTTCATAGTCGCGGTCTATAAAGAGAGTTCCGTTGCAGCCCTAGTAACCACTCCCGGTTGGAGCTCAACTGTCTATATATATGGTCCAAACATCTACACGACTGCCGTTGGCCAAGGTGGTGGCATCGCACGAGTACATACGCCACAGGGAATCAAACTAGAGGAAGGCAACATCGTTGTGGTGCCATCTCTAAGTGACGGAATCTTCGGCCGCATCTCTGCCGTCGACTCAATTCCTTCGCGTACGGAACAGTACGGGTATGTGGCAATGAATATGCCGCTTAACTCTATTCGATTAGTTGCTGTCGGAACACGTCCACTTTCTACCATCGACTTTGAGACTGCCAAGACAGTAGTGAACGAGGCGGGACGAAATCTTCTCCTAGTGCCGGTGCCAGAAGGAATATTGATTGAGGCCGAGAGTGCCACATCGACTGCCACTTCCACAGACGCAAACGTTTCCACTACCGCTACTACAACAGAAATACAATAACCAGAGTCGGACGCTCCAGATTTTAGCTTTCATCTCAACCAAAATGATCCGCATTCCACTTTTAATATTCACTGCCATCATTGCGGTATTTACCACACCACTTTTGGCATTGCCGATTGCTTTTTGGTATTCACTACGATACTTCGCGCCTGAGTTGATTGTTATTGCTGCGTTACTTGATGCTTATTTTGGCGCTGTTGCTGCATTGCCTTACTACACACTTACAGCTTTTTTAATGATCATCGTGACTATGTTCATCAAACGGTACATAATGATCTAATACAGGGATGGAGGGGCTAAGGAGGTTAGATTATGAATTGGTTTTGGAGGAAAAAACAGAAGCAGATTGAGTTTGATGAGATCTTTATGGACTCATCCAACCTGCCAGCTTTCAACTACGGTCGTCTTGAAGGAAAGATGGAACTGCCAATAAAGACATCCCGTGTGATGTTTGTGGGGCTTTTTTTCTTAGGTATTGCGCTGGCCTTTGGCGGTAAGTTATTTTTGCTTCAAGTTGTTCAAGGTAATGAATATCGTGAACGCAGTGACAACAATCGTATTGATCAGGGCTTACTAATAGCGGAGCGGGGAGTGATCTACGACCGTAATGGCGAAATGCTTGCCTGGAACGCTGCTGACTACGATAAAGAACGAGAATTCCCATTACGAGCGTACACAGACCGTTCTGGCCTTGGTCAACTGCTTGGTTATGTGAGTTACCCACAGAAGGATAAAAACGGACACTACTATCGTACCGACTATATCGGGCGTACTGGGCTGGAGAGTTCGTATGAGCATTTACTTCACGGTAACAACGGAAATCTGCTGGTTGAAGTCGATGTTGGCGGCGATGTTATTTCATCTGTTGCAATCAAAGAGCCTAGAGCTGGCGAGAACATAACGTCATCGGTTGATGCTGCTCTTTCAGAAGCTATGTACAACATCATTTCTACCAGTACAGAAAGCGCTGGTTTCCGTAGTGGCGCTGGCGCCATTATGGACATACACACCGGTGAAATTATTGCTTTAACAAGCTTCCCGTCTTACGACCCAGAAGTGATGGCAAACGGTAGTGATAGCGACCTTATTGAGTCTTACAATAACGACGACCGCTTTCCATTTCTTAATAAAGTGATCGGTGGCGCTTACACACCAGGTTCGATCGTGAAGCCATTCATGGCTTACGCTGCGTTGGCGGAAGGTGTAATAACTCCCGATAAACAAATTACTTCAAACGGTGAACTCATTATTCCAAACCCATACGATCCAGATAATCCGACTCGATTCGGTGACTGGCGTGCTCATGGAGCCACTGACATGAGGACAGCGATTGCTTATTCATCTGACGTCTACTTCTACATAATTGGAGGAGGATTGCCAAAAATTGCCGCCCCACAAGCAGGATTAAATGAGTTCACTGGACTTGGAATTGCTCGTATTGATAAATATATGAAACTTTTTGGTTTCAGTTCTTTAACCGGTGTTAATTTTCCAGGCGAGCAATCCGGACTAATTCCTACACCGGAATGGAAACAAGAAGTTTTCGAAGAAGATTGGCGACTCGGTAATACTTATCACACTGCGATCGGACAATTCGGTTTCTTGGTGACACCACTGCAGATGCTACGCGGTGTCAGTGCAATTGCTAATGGCGGTAAGTTGCTTGAACCACGATTAGTAAAAGACCCTGAACCTAAGTACGAAGACTTACAACTAAACGAGGATTACCTAAATGTTGTGCGCGAAGGAATGCGTCGGGCAGTTAACCAAGACGGAGGTACTGTACGCGGTCTAGATTTGAATTATGTAGAGTTTGCCGGCAAGTCTGGGACCGCTGAACTCGGCAACGACAATGAACATGTAAATTCTTGGGCGATGGGATTTTGGCCTTACGAAGAGCCACGATACGCGTTTGTTTTATTAATGGAACGTGCACCACGCAGCAACTCACTCGGAGCCAGTTGGGTAATGCGCGAGGTGGTTGAGTGGATGAAAGTGAACCGGCCAGAATATTTAGAAAGCCCTCAAGAATAGCGTTTATTTGACCGTTCGCCGCAAACCCGTATAATTGGCGAAAATAATTTCCGCGTTCACTATGAATGACACACAAGCTTACCTAACCCCTGAAAAATTCGAAGAATTGAAGAAGGAGTTGGAGCATCTGAAAACAGTACGCCGTCGTGAAGTAGCCGAAGCACTAGAATACGCGCGTAGTCTAGGCGACCTCTCAGAAAACGCTGAATACCAAGAAGCACGAGATCTTCAGGCAACCATTGAGGAGAGAATTACTCACCTTGAAAACGTCATCAAAGAAGCCAAGATCGTAGCTGGCGATCAACGCGGCGATATGGTCGGTCTCGGAAGCCAAGTCACCATACAAAAGGACGGCGACAAGCAAGAACGTACTTACACTATTGTAGGTACCGAAGAGGCCAACATTCATGAACACAAACTTTCCTACCTTTCACCGCTCGGTGAAGCCTTGTTAGGAAAAGGGAAGGGCGATACGTTTAGTTTCGAGACACCAGCCGGCAAACAGACCTACAAGGTCGTGAAGGTTGCGTAGTCCGAAAATTCAAAATCCAAAATAAAGTGCGCCTACGGCGCACTTTATACTTTCAACTTTCAACTTTTTACTTTTACCTTTATACTTGTTTTTATGTCATCCTTGGAAGAGATCCGTACCGAAAGGATCAAGAAGCGTGAACTCCTGCGTGCCGCTGGAATGGATCCGTATGCCGCCAGCACCGCCCGAACGCACGATATCAAAGCAGTCCTCGCTGATTTTGAACCACTCTGCGACGACGAGACACCTCTCATTATCGCTGGTCGAGTTTTTTCACTTCGTCGACACGGTGGTTCTAGTTTTGCCGACCTAGATGATGGTACAGGTCGCATTCAGGTGTTTTTCTCACGCGACATAGTTGGTAAAAGACTTTTTGATCTACTAACCGAAACTATTGATCCGAGCGACTTCATTGAAGTATCCGGACAAGCCTTTTTCACCAAGCGTGGTACCCCAGCGCTCAGTGTTACCGATTGGAAAGTGCTTACCAAAGCTCTGCAGGCAGTACCGAGTGAACACTTTGGACTTAAGGATGAAGAAGAAAGAAATCGCAAACGATATTTGGATATTTTGCTCGATCCGGCACTGCGTGAAATTTTTGAAAAGAAAGAAAAGTTCTGGGAAATTTCCCGTCTGTTTATGAAGCAGCACGGTTTTGTTGAAGTGGAGACACCAACGTTAGAGATCACGACCGGCGGTGCTGAAGCAAGACCATTCAAGACTCACCATAACGACTTTGACACCGATGTATTCCTTCGTATTTCAATCGGCGAACTGTGGCAGAAGCGATTGATGGCTGCTGGATACACAAAAACATTTGAAATTGGCCGAGCTTATAGAAACGAGGGGACTAGTCCGGAACATCTTCAGGAATTCACCAACCTGGAGTTCTATATGGCGTACGCAGACTACCGAGCTGGGATGGAGCTAACAAAAGCCCTGTATCGAGAAATTGCTGAAAAAGTTTTTGGCACCACAAAATTCACAACTCGTGGACACACTTTTGATCTGGCTGACGAATGGAAAGAGATCGACTATGTGGAAGAAATCCGCAGACACACAGGTATTAACGTGATGGAAGCTGGCAAAACAGAAATGGAAGCCAAGCTACGCGAGCTCGGAGTTCAGTACGAAGGCGACAATAAAGAAAGATTGACTGACACACTTTGGAAATATTGCCGCAAGCAAATCAGCGGACCAGCCTTTGTGGTTGGACACCCGTTACTGGTTGCTCCACTAGCAAAACAAAAAGCTGGTAGCGCCGTAGCAGAACGTTTTCAGATCTTGCTCGCTGGCAGTGAAATCGGCAACGGTTACAGCGAGCTTAATGATCCAGAAGAACAGGCCAAGCGTTTTGCTTTACAACAAAAGCTTATCGAAGCTGGCGACGAAGAGGCTATGATGCCTGATCATGAATTTGTCGAAATGCTTGAGTACGGAATGCCACCAACTTGTGGTTTTGGTTTTGGTGAACGTTTGTTTGCTTTCCTGATTGATAAACCACTACGCGAAGTACAAATGTTTCCATTTATGCGTCCGCGCTAAGGAAGTTCTAGTTAAACAGCCGCCGAGCTCCGCTCGGCGGCTGTTTTCATATTGATTTATTCTTACCTAGATTGGCTATTTTGTACTTTTCCACAACCCTAAGTGGCAGGTGGTGGGATGAAGTGGTGTATAGTACTGATGTGGTGGGAAATAGTGGGTTGGATTCCAGAAAGTAACGGAATCTAACCGACGGTGTTTTGAGCTATGTTGATCGGCGAATATATTCACTCTCTGGATCCCAAGAAAAGGCTCTCCTTGCCAAGTAAGTGGCGATCCGAGTTGGGGAAAACAATCGTCGTGACACGTGGTCTCGATAACTGTCTCTTCGTATATCCAACACACGCTTGGCAGGCGGTCATTGAAAAAATGAGCGCGTTGCCATTCGGCGCAGCAGATACACGGGGTCTTAATCGCTTCTTCCTCTCCGGTGCGGTCGAGGTAGAAGTAGATAAAGCAGGACGAATTCTCGTTCCTGATTTCCTCAAGGAGTTTGCTAAGCTCAACCAAAAAGTTGTCTTAGCCGGCGTCCATGATCGGGTGGAAATCTGGGATGAGAAGAAGTGGAACGATTATAAGAAACAAATAGAAAAACAAGCGGATGAGTTTGCAGAAAAGCTTGGAGCGATCGGAATATTGTAAATAGGGAACAGGGAATAGCGTTTAGGGTAAAAACAAACCGCAAGTAACTTAAACTCTGAACTTTACTCCCTGAACCCTATGAAACACATTCCGGTCCTACTCCACGAGACTGTGTCTGCATTGGCACTAAGTCCAAATAGTACGGTTGTAGATGCCACCTTAGGTGGTGGAGGACACGGCCGCGAAATCTTGCGACTCTTAGGACCAAAAGGCACTTATGTTGGAATTGATGCAGACCCGACGGCGCTAGCGAATGTTTCGCTGCCGACCGAAGGAGCTCGAATCATTCTCGTCAATGAGAATTTCCGCAACATCAAGTCAGTGGTGACTGAACACCAACTTCAGCCTGATGCAATCATCGCTGACCTCGGTTGGCGCACGGATCAGTTTGAAGAAGGGGGTAAAGGTTTTTCCTTCCACAATGACGAGCCGCTTCTGATGACGTTTGGAGATCCTTCTAAACATCTCTTCACCGCAGACGATGTGGTGAACGAATGGGGAGAAGAATCACTGCGCGACATCATCCGCGGTTATGGGGAAGAGAGGTTTGCTGGCCGGGTCGCGAAAGCGATCGTAACGGCCCGCGAGCAGGGGAGAATCAAAACTGCTCGGGCCCTCGCCGACATCATCGCTGCTGCTGTTCCTTCTTTTGGTCGCCCTTCAAAAATCCATCCGGCCACTCGCACCTTTCAAGCCATCCGCATCGCAGTCAACGACGAACTTGGTGCCTTGCAGGAATTCCTAAAAGAAGGATTTTCTGCCCTGGCACAAAACGGACGTTTTGCCATCATTTCGTTTCATAGCTTAGAGGACCGCATAGTAAAACGATTTTGGAACGAACAGATCACTTCTGGCCAGGCCATCCGTCTCCATAAAAAACCGATCGTGGCAGACGATGATGAACGAACCACAAACCCTCGGTCCCGCAGCGCCAAACTACGAGTAATAGAGAAAATTTAAAATAAAATGTACCCAGCTAGAGTCAACATAGCCATTCCGTCAATTCAGCACTACGCTTTTCTAATAGCGGCTGGTTTGACGATCTCACTTGCCGCCGCGTATATGTACTTCCTATCAGCCAGTATCATTCACGTGGTGATCAGTCGTGAGAACGAAGAAAAGATGCACAGGGTATCAGCCGATATCGCTACCCTAGAAGCCATTTATATGGAAAAAAAGATCGAGATTGCTAACGAAGTCGTCGGACAAAGTGGTTATGTAACCGCTATCAAGAAGGTTTTTGTTAAGCGGGATCAGACCAGTGTGGTCACCAAGCGATAATCGAATATAATTAACAACTGCGGCATGTATTGTCCGTGACTTGCGGAGTCCGCAGGAGTTTTTGAAATATGTCTTCCCGCAAAGCCGCTACCTTCCGTATCCGATTGATTACCTTTTGTGTATTTTTTTTAGCACTTGTTTTAACTGTCCGACTTTACTATCTACAAATCATCCGTCACGATGATTTCTTAGCTGAAGGACAGAACCAATACGTTCACAGCGTAAACAAACTGTACGATCGAGGCAGTATTTACTTCACTACCAAAAACGGGGAGCACATCGCCGCAGCAACCGTGCAAAGCGGTTATGTTTTAGCACTCAATCCAAGCAGGATGGAAGATCCTGAACAGGCTTTTACTGCATTGCAGACATTTATTGAACTTCCACGTGAGGAGTTTATCGAAAAAGCGACTTTACCTAAACGCGTATATGTTGAGATCGCTACTGAGTTGACCGAAGACGAAGCTAGTCGCATAGAAGCGCTTGAATTGCCGGGTGTAGAGCTCTACAGGCAACGCTGGCGATACTATCCGGCTGGACCACTAGCTGCCAGAGTGGTCGGTTTCGTAGGCTTTGCAGGAGGAGATGTAAACGAACATCAGATTGGCCGCTATGGGCTCGAGAGACAATATGAAAACACTTTGCAACGTGGCGAAAGCGGGCTGTCGGTAAACTTTTTTGCTGAACTTTTCACCAACCTTGGACAACTGGTAGGAGCCTCTGATAAGGAGGACTACGGAAATATTGTCACCACCATAGAACCGACAGTGGAGCGCTTACTGCAAAGTGAGTTGACCAAAGTACACGAAAAGTGGGGAAGTAAAATTACCGGGGGCATTATCATCAACCCTAAGACAGGGGCGATTTATGCGCTCGATGTTGTTCCTACCTTCAATCCAAATGATCGCGCCACTACTACAATCGAGACTTACCGTAATCCACTGATCGAGGACGTGTACGAGATGGGAAGTATTATCAAAGCTCTCACTATGGCCGCAGGGTTAGACAGTGGGGCAGTCTCGCCCACAACTACCTACGAAGACAAGGGATACCTAGAATTGGACACCTGGAAAATCCACAACTACGACAAGATGGGTCGTGGCGTAGTTGATATGCAAACTGTTCTCAATAAATCACTTAACACCGGTGTAGCCTTCGTAGTAAAAACAATGGGAAAGGATCAGTTCAGAGATTATTTTGAACGTCTTCGACTCGGCAGTGAGTCCGGTGTGGACCTACCTGGTGAAATTCCTGGCTTGACCAGCAACCTTTCATCTCCGCGTAGTATTGAGTACGCTACTGCCTCTTATGGTCAAGGTATTGCCCTCACGCCAATCGCGACAGTGCGCGCTCTGGCTGCTTTAGGTAACGGCGGTACATTGATCACCCCGCACGTTGTTGAAAAAATTGAATATCAAGACGGCACAGTTAAAGACAAACTCTATCCCAAAGGTGAACGTGTCTGGAGCGAAGAAACAAGTGAAGAGATAACGAGAATGTTGGTCCGCGTGGTGGATGAAGCACTTCGCAACGGCGAAGTAAAATTAGACGGACACAGCATCGCAGCCAAAACCGGAACAGCCCAGCTAACCAAACCAGAAGGCGGCTATTACGACGACCGCTTCCTTCACTCCTTCTTCGGATATTTCCCGGCTTATGATCCGGAATTCTTGGTCTTTCTTTATACTGAAGACCCTCAGGGTGTAACTTACGCTTCGGAGACTCTGACAGACACTTTTATGGACATCTCCAAGTTTTTGATAAACTACTATAACGTACCGCCCGATCGTTAAAATTAACGGCTAGAATGAAAAATATTTTAAAGACGCTGGTAGTTAGCATCCTGACCTTTGAGGCCAAACTACTTCTTCGCCGAGCGAAACCACAAATCATTGCAGTTACCGGAAGCGTAGGAAAGACTTCTACAAAAGACGCGATCTATCAAGCTATTCGCGGCAAAGTAGCTGCCCGCAAGAGTGAAAAGAGTTACAACTCCGAGTTGGGCGTGCCATTGACTGTACTTGGACTAGAAAATGCCTGGCATAATCCTATCCTTTGGCTAAAAAATATTATTGATGGAATGTTCCATGCGTTGTTTCCGATCAACTATCCGTCAGTATTAATCCTTGAAATGGGAGTGGACCGACCAGGTGATATGAAAAATCTGACTGCCTGGATCAAGCCTGACATTGTCGTTTTAACACGACTGCCAGATATTCCAGTTCACGTAGAACATTTTGGATCACCAGAAGCAGTGGTTGCGGAAAAATTAATTCTACTTAACGCCATGCGAGAGAATGGTGTACTAATCTATAATCGTGACGACGAAAAAGCAGAAACCGCTGCTAAGCTTGTGCGACAAAAATCAATCGGCTATGGCCGCTACGCACCTGCCGAATTTACAGCTTCGGGGGACAATGTTGTATATCAAAACAGTGTGCCTGTTGGAATGAGTTTCCAAGTCGCGAGCGCAAACGATAAAGCAGAATTCCTTGTCACTGGTGCTTTAGGTGTTCAGTACGCTTACAACTTTGCCGCCGCCGGAGCAGTTGCCGCACATTTCGACATTTCTCTCCAAGAGTGCGCGGACCGTCTGGCACTTCATATGCCTGCGACTGGAAGAATGCGTCTTGTTGACGGTATTAAAGACACCGTCATTATTGATGACACTTACAACTCTTCTCCAGTCGCTGCGCTACAGGCACTTTCAACTCTGGGCGAATTGCGGGGAGTAAACCGTCGTATCGCCGTACTTGGAGATATGTTGGAACTCGGACGTTATTCAGTGGAAGCCCACCAACAACTCGGTGAACAGGCGGCAGAAACCTCAGACATTTTGATTACAGTTGGTATACGTGCCCAAGGTGTCGCTGATGGTGCTCTACAAGCTGGAATGAAGGCTGAACAGATACATCGATATAATGACGCAAAATCCGCTGGTCGTGAACTACAGAATCTTATACAAGCAGGGGACACGATTTTGATAAAAGGCTCACAGGGAATGCGTATGGAGCGGATAGTGGCCGAAATTATGAAGGAACCCGATCGAGCGGAAGAACTCTTGGTCCGCCAAGGGGAAATGTGGCAGTCAATTCATTGACGAAGTCATAAATCTATTGTGAATTGTTTGACTTTATTCTAAGTGAAGGTATTGTACGCGTATATGAAAACAGCAATTCTGGGCCTTGGAGCAGTGGCGCTTTTTGCCTTTGCACCAGTGGCAGACGCATCAAATTATTATTATCCATCTACCAGTTATCAGTACCAGCAGTCTTACGTACCTGCTTACACTTCTTACACCACACCAAACTACGGTTACACTACAAACTTGTCACAAGGAGATCTAGCTAACCAGCTACGTCTTCTGATCATCCAGCTTCAGTCACAGATCAGCTCACGTCCAAGTTACGATTATTACGGTGGCGCTTACGGTTACAAGTACAACTATGTTATCGGCGAACCTCGCTCGAATGATCATGACTACGACGATGATGATAACGATGACAACGATGAAGACGAGCCAGAAGTAGAAACTGATTCCGCTACTGACATTGAAGGAGACGAGGCGCGTCTACGCGGTTCTGTCGATATGAATGACTTTGAGGACGGAGAAGTATTCTTTGTCTTCGGCACTGATGAAGAGCAAGTTGAAGATGTTCAGGATGACTTTGATTCCTACGGCGATGTCGACACCGATGGTGAAGACTTGCGTAAGGTTCGTGTTGACACCAGTCTCGATGATGACGAAGATTACGAAGTGCGAGTATCTGGCCTCGATGAGGACACCCGCTACTACTTCTCAATCTGCGTTGGCTATGAAGATGAGGACGATGATGAAGTTCTAGCCTGCGACTCTGTAGATGATTTCACTACTGACGACAACTAAAAACCACTAAATACAAAAATCGCCGCGTTTAACGCGGCGATTTTTGTATTTTGTTTCAGGTAGGTTTATTATAAACACAGTCAAAGGAAGGAGAGTTCCATGTCAACAGACGAACAGTTCAGAAAGATGTTAGGCGGTTATTCCCTTACGACGGCAGAGATCCTGTATCATTTGCCCGACCATCGTTCACTGCTTCAGATTTACATCTGGCAAGAGTACGACCTGTTTCCAGAATTTCCGAACTTGTGGAAATTTTTGAAGTTCTGGCACACCCGTTTGGATGGGCCGTTGCACTCTGTCAGAGTTGCTCACGAGCAACTGATCACTCGGCGAGAAATACGAGTGATCGAAAAAGAGTTCCACATACACTGATATTGAGGCCGCCGAGCTCCGCTCGGCGGCCCTTCATATTTTAAACTACTTATTTTCTGCGGAGCTTGGCACCATCGCTACCATCTTCTATCAAATAGCCGCGTGCAGTGATTTCATCGCGAATCTCATCTGCACGAACAAAGTCGCGAGTCTGACGCGCTACTTCTCGATCTTGAAGCAATTTTACTAATTCAGTCGGCAGAACTTCCACCACTCCCAATTCGGCGCGGCCTTCGGCCGCGCCTTTGCCAAGACCTAATGCCAACAACGAATCCACAAACTGAATAGTCGCCAGTTTGTTAGCAGGAGTTATTTTTTGGTCTTTTGCCAACTCAAACAAAGTCGCAATCGCTGTTGGAGTATCCAAGTCATCAGCAACTGCACGAAGGACGCGCTCCTGATATTTTTGATCTATCTTGCCAGGAACTACTTCACTCAACTCTTCGTAAACCATGCGTCGCAGACGAAGTAAACCAGCACGTGCTCCTTCTAGTGCTTCCCAGGTGAAATTAGCAGTAGTGCGGTAGTGACTTTGTAAGAGCCAGAAGCGATAGTCGGCCGGCGCAAAACCTTGGTCCGAGAGATGTTGTAAACGAAAACCGTTACCGGCCGACTTGGCGACCTTCTGATCGTTCATGGTAACAAACGCGTTATGCATCCAGTATCCGACATATTTCTTTCCGGTAGCACACTCAGCCTGCGCGATCTCGCCATTGTGGTGGGTGTACATCAAATCTTCGCCGCCTGTGTGAACATCAATCTGTTTGCCCAGAGTAGCGAAAGCCATCGCAGCGCACTCAATGTGCCAGCCAGGAAAACCCTTACCCCAACGACTGTCCCAACCAAGATCACCATTCTTCCAAAGAGCGAAGTCTGCTGGATGATGTTTCTCGGGATTGGTCTCCACCCTAGCTCCAGCTCGAATTTTTTCAAGATCAATATTTCCTAGTACACCGTAAGCAGGGAATTTAGAAACTTCAAAGTAAACTCCATCACTAATGCGATAGGTGTAGCCTTTTTGCTCAAGAGTTTCGATTAACTTTATCTGCTCCGCAATGTAATCACTAGCACGCGCATATTGTGAAGGAGGCAGGTTACCGAAGTCCAAGTTGTCACTCTTGAACGATTCTATATAAGGTACAGGAAAAGCCAACATGTTTTCGAGAGTGATCTCGTAACCCTCACGTCGCATTCCTTTCATCATCTTGTCCTCACCAGCATCTGCGTCGTCAGTCAGGTGACCAAAATCTGTTAGGTTAACTGTGGAATTGACCTTGAAGCCATAATGCAAAAATAACCGAGTCAAAAGATCCGGGAGCAAATAAGCACGCAGATTTCCGATATGGATGTGGTCATAGACTGTTGGACCGCAAGAATACATCGTGACTACTCCAGATTGGAGAGATTTGAACTCTTCCTTCCGACCAGTGGCCGTATTATGAAGATAAATCGGGGGCAAGGTAGGGCGTTTCTGAAATAAGCCGAATAACATCCCTTCATTCTAGCAAAACAGCCCCTCTATCCACAATTTTTGGATACTAGTAAATTGTGCAATAATTACGCGATGAAAAATACGGATCCTCGTAGCAACAAACTTCTCGGTACTGGTCTGGCCGGGATACTTATCCTGGCGGCTTTTTTTGCCGGCATACAATTCGGCCAAGGCTCATGGAGCGGTCTTAAAGGGGAGGCCGGCCTGCTATCTTTCCTTGGTCCTTCGGCCCAACCGGACAGCAAGGCTGACCTGACTGAATTTTGGCGAGTTTGGAATATCTTGGAAGAGAAGTATGTAAGTTCGAGCAGCACCTCAACACCAGATCGCAACAAGCGACTCGAAGGTGCAATTTCTGGCTTGGTAGATAGTTACGGCGATCCGTACACGATCTATATGCCACCTCAAGAAGCTGCCGAATTCGAAGAAGAAATCTCCGGCAATTTCAACGGTGTAGGAATGGAGGTAGGTATGCGCGACGATGTAGTCACTGTGATTGCACCATTACCGGATTCTCCGGCTGAAAAAGCTGGCATCAAAGCCGGCGACATCATCACTAAGATTGACGAGCAGTCAACAGACAATATGAGCGTCGACCAAGCGGTGCGTCTAATTCGTGGCGACCGCGGCACCGAAGTTGCTCTGACTATTTACCGCCGTGGCGACAATGATTTCCGTGAATTTAAGATCGCCCGAGATGTTATTAACATCCCGACTTTGGCCACAGAAACAGCTGACGATGTTTTCATCATTAAGCTTTACAGTTTCAATGCTCTCGCTGAAGACAAAATGGATGAGGCTATGGCTGAATTCGGACAAAGCGGCAAGAAGAAATTGATTCTGGACCTACGCGGTAATCCCGGCGGATTCTTGGAAAGCGCAGTGTCTATTGCCGGTTGGTTCTTACCTACAGGAAAGGTAGTGGTGCGCGAGAATTTCGGCACTGATATCGAGGAAGAGGTTTATCGCAGCCAAGGAAAGGGGTCTTACCAATTCAATCCGGATAACTTCGTAGTATTGATCGATGGTGGATCTGCTTCAGCCTCAGAAATTTTGGCCGGCGCTTTGGCTGAGCATGGTGTAGCTGCAACAATAGGTGACACGACATTCGGTAAAGGTTCTGTACAGGAGCTAGTAAATATTCCAGGCGGAGCTTCAGTCAAAGTAACCATCGCCCGTTGGCTCACACCAAATGGCACATCTTTCTCTGAGGGAGGTTTGAAGCCGGAAGTGCCAATTATCCTCACACCAGCAGAAGTCGAGGAAAATAAAGACCCACAACAAGACGCGGCCCTAGAGTGGCTGAAGGGCAAACGAGACTTTGGCGAAGAAAAAGTAAGTCTTGGCCTCTAAAATTACC
>Ga0155127_14_pt2 | contig 20864 bp, 20 predicted proteins | sample RifCSPhighO2_01_FD_106095 | JGI IMG/M metagenome (GOLD analysis project Ga0155127, IMG submission 106095) | Candidatus Kaiserbacteria bacterium RIFCSPHIGHO2_01_FULL_46_22
TATCATCGAATTATTATTGCGACGGATGCCGACGTTGACGGATCGCACATTCGAACATTGCTGCTTACATTCTTTTTCCGTTATTTTCAGCCGATGATCACAGGCGGGTACTTGTATATTGCACAGCCCCCGCTGTATAAAATTCAGAAAGGTAAAGAATTGCATTTCGTATACACCGATCAGGAAAAAGAAGCTGTGTTGAAAAAGATGGGCGTGAAAGACGAAGGCAGTGCAGAAGTAAAAATTCAGCGGTACAAAGGCTTAGGAGAGATGAATCCAGGCGAGTTATGGGATACAACGATGGACCCGGCGAACCGCATCTTAAAACAAGTGACGATTGAGGATATATCTGATGCAGACCACATGTTTGATGTGCTTATGGGAAGCGAAGTTGCACCAAGAAAGAAATGGATTCAGACCCACGCCAAGGCAGTGGAAAATCTGGATATCTAGCGCGATTCCGCCTCCTTTCACTGGGGAGCCTTTTTCATTTCTGTTTTACTAAATACGAAGCATTGTGGTATAGTAATCCCTCGCCCTTTATGGCGTATATTTGTGTATGGAGCAAGAAAAGAAGTCAGTAGACATTATTATTCCAGTCATGAACGAGGCGCAGAATGTTAGACAGCTCTGCGAGCGCATGCGGCATGCATTTTTACAGACTCCATGGGTGTATAAAATGATTTTCGTCGTAGATACATCTACGGATAACACGCTCGGAGTATTGCAGGAGCTTGTCCATGAATATCCTCTTGAAGTATTTGAAAAACGAGGAAGACCCGGTAAAGCCTTTTCTATTATTGAAGGCGTTGGGTATTCCGATGCGGAATTCATCGCGATGATCGACGGCGACTTGCAGTATCCGCCGGAGGCGATTCCGACCATGTTGGCAAAAATGGATCTCAACGGTGTTGTTGTTGGAAACCGTGTCAAGCGGCAAGGTCATTGGATCCGTCATATTATTTCGCTGATCGGGTCAAATATTACGGGGAAGCTATTGTTTGGTTTAAAAGACGATGTGCAGTCGGGGTTAAAGGTGTTTCGGCGAGAAATTTTTGATTATTTAGATCTTACAAAAATTTATGCTTGGTCGTTTGATATTCCGCTGTTAGTTACCGCGCGCGACCTTGGATATTCGGTTGGTTCAGTGCCGATTATGTTTGTTCGTCGTTCGAATGGAGTTTCGAAAGTGCGATTTCTTTCAACCTCATTTCAAATTGCATATGGAGCATTAAAGATTCGTCTATCGAAGCACCCAATTTACATGGTGCCCAGCATAGATTCAGAATCCATGAAGGGAGCGGGCATGATTCACGGGAGGAAGCGTTTTATTACGCACACTCATCTTCCGCATCATAAGTCTGCAGTAGTAACTGTAACGCGCATGCAGAAGATTATCTTTGTCCTTATTGCAATCGGAATTATTTTTGGATTTTGGTTGAACTGGCATGCAATGGCTACTGGTTTAATTGGTGTTCTTACGGCGACCTATCTTGCGGACGTGTTATTTACATTCTTTTTAGTGCAAAAGAGTATGCGATACCCATCCGAGATAGTGATAACGGACGAGGAGTGTTTTAGCGTGCCTGATAGTGACTTGCCGATGTATAGTATTTTGTGTCCATTGTATAAAGAGGCTGCAGTGCTACCGCACTTCGTGCAGTCAATGCAAGCCTTAAAGTGGCCGGTAGAAAAACTGGAGATATTATTATTGCTGGAAGAAGATGACGTTGAAACTATTGAAATTGCGCGAACCAGTAATTTGCCGCCGCAATTTCGTATTGTGGTGGTGCCGCATTCATTGCCAAAAACAAAACCCAAGGCATGCAACTACGGACTTGCGCATATGCTTGGAGAGTACGTCGTTATTTTTGATGCCGAAGATCAGCCTGACGCTCTCCAACTTCGCAAGGCATATGTTGCGTTCTCTAGGCTTCCTCGTACCGTTGCGTGTTTGCAGGCGAAGTTGCGATATTATAATACGAATCAAAATCTGCTGACTCGGTTGTTTAGCGCGGAATATGCGCTGTGGTTTGATCTCACGCTCCCGGGACTGCAATCGATTGCGTCGATTATTCCGTTAGGGGGTACAAGTAATCATTTTCGTTCAGAAGATGTTCGTGCGCTCCAGGGGTGGGATCCGTTTAACGTAACAGAGGATTGCGACTTAGGAACGCGATTATTTTCTGCCGGATTTACGACGGCAATTATTGATTCATACACGCTCGAAGAGGCGAATAGCAAAGTAGGGAATTGGATTCGTCAGCGATCGCGCTGGATTAAGGGGTATATGCAAACATACTTAGTGCACATTCGTATGCCAATTCAGTTTATTGTCGATCACGGATGGAGGGCGTTCGTATTTCACTTGGTAGTCGGAGGAAAGATTGCATTCATATTAATTAATCCATTTTTATGGATGATGACGATTGCGTACTTTGCACTGCGTGCAAGCGTCGGATCGTATATTGAAGCATTGTACCCGCCAGCTATCTTTTATATGGGCGCAGTATCATTAGTGTTCGGCAACTTTCTCTTTTTATACTATTACTTAATCGCGTGTGCAAAACAGGGGCAGTGGTCATTGATGAAATATATTTATTTGGTTCCAGTATATTGGCTTTTAATTAGTATTGCAGGGGCAAAGGCGCTTTGGCAGCTGATCGTGAAGCCTCATTTTTGGGAAAAGACGAATCATGGACTGCATTTATTGACTCCCGGGAAAAAAGATTCCAAAAGATCTCATGCAAATATTATTGCCCATGGAAGCGTGCTTGTGATCGCTGCCGGGGTAACGAGCATATGCAACTTTTTGTACAATGCGTATCTTGGCCGTGCTCTGCCGCTTGAAGATTTCGGAGTAGTAACATTGCTCGCAAGTTTTTCTTTGCTGGCGCAAGTGATATTCGGCGCACTTACCGCAACGATGAGCCATAACAGTGCTTGGTTTATCGGCAAGAAGAAATTCCCTAAGCGGCAATGGCTTCTTAGAGTGCAAGCGCACGCATTCATGTATGCATTTATTCCGACCGCTCTTTGGCTTGCAGCAGCTCCTGCAAGTACGAATATATTTCATATTAATACTATGCTGCCGTGGCTTCTGATGACACCGTTGTGGATTGCGGGAATTTGCTCCGGCATCACATCGGGGTGGCTTTCTGGGACCATGCGATTTTCTGCGCTCGCTATCGTTATGGTAACGGAAGGATTTGGGCGATTATTGTTTGCATTTTTGTTAGTACGTTTTGGCTTTGCTGAATTGGTTGTGGCAAGTATACCGCTTGCTTCAATATCCGCCCTTGCTGCGGGAGCTGTTTTAGTATTTATGAAGCGACAGAGGGAAGATGCAGTGCATGTTCATGTTGCACCTGTAAGATTTATGCAATTTTTCGGATCTTCATTGCTTGGCCAAGTTGCAACAGTGGCAATCTTAACACTCGATGTCATATTGGCAAAACATTTTTTAAGCCCAGTTCAGGCAGGGCAATATGCAATGCTTTCGCTTGGCGGCAAGATGGTCTTTTTCCTTGGAAATTTAGTGAACCAATTTACGATTCCTTTAGTAAGTAGAAAAGAGGGAGGCGGAGATAGTTCCGAGACGCTGTGGGGGGTGTTGCTGGCTGCGGGCGTAGCTATCTTAAGCTTCGGATTCGTGTGTTTTGGAGTGCTAGGGCGATATAGCATCCCTCTATTATTTGGGGCTCGGGCACTGCCTATTGTTCCGTATCTGTTGCAATATACGTTAGCGATGGCGTTGTTTGGAGCCGTGATGCTCTTTGCTACGTATCATCAAGCCCGGAAGCAATTTGCATTTTCTGTTATTATATCCGCACTCACTGCGATTCCGATTGCTGGTATCGTCCAATTTCATTCGTCAATCGGAGAGATTGTGCAAGTTATGCTAGTTTCGGCGTCGGTGAGCGCGGCGTTGGCAGGTGTGCTGCACATTGTAATGAATTATCAGTATCGAGTGCGAAAATTCACGGAAGCGCTGGGGCATTCTCATGGAAAGCGAATTTTGATTTTTAATTGGCGCGATACAAAGCATGTATGGGCAGGGGGAGCGGAGGCGTATCTGCATGAGCTTGCAAAACGGTGGGTGTCCGAAGGAAATAGGGTGATCTGGTTTTGCGGAAATGATAAGCAGCATGCGCGATGGGAGCGAGTTGACGGCGTTATTGTGGTTCGCCGGGGCGGTTTTTTTCTTGTATATGCATGGGCTATTGCATATTATTTCTTGTATTTCAGAAAGCTTACTGATGTTGTCATAGACTCATCAAACGGCATTCCATTCTTTACGCCACTGTATGTTCGAAAGCCAATTCAGCTTTTGATTCATCATGTGCATCAAGAAGTATTTCAAAAAAGTTTATTTCCTCCATTTTCTTGGCTTGCAAAATGGATGGAGGGTTCGCTGGCTCCGTTTGTATATCGCAAGACGAACGTAGTTACGGTTTCTCCAACCTCAAAAGAGGATATTGTGGCACATCGACTTACTGCCACAGAGCCGTCGATTATATATAGCGGAGTAGATTTGACCCAATACATGCCAGGAAAGAAAAGCGAGCATCCTACAGTGCTGTATTTGGGACGACTAAAAGAATATAAGAGCATTCCAATATTCATTCGCGCTGCTGCAATTGTGCTGAAAAAGATCCCCGAAGCCCGATTCGTAATTGTTGGATCTGGGGAAGAGCGTCCTATGTTGGAGCAGCTGGTTATGGAGCTGAATTTGCAGCATCGTATTACGTTTGCCGGCCCCGTTCCTGAAGAAGAGAAAATCGCATGGTATCAGCAGGCATGGGTATTCGTGAATCCGTCGCTCAAGGAGGGCTGGGGAATGACGACTATTGAAGCGAACGCATGCGGCACGCCAATTGTTGCATCTAATGTTGGCGGATTGCGTGATTCTGTAAAAGATGGGTATAACGGATACTTGGTAACATACGGAGACGTACAAGCCTTTGCAGAAAAAATCACAGCATTGCTTGAAAATGGTGCGCTCCGCGGAAAAATGTCTGGGCAAGCGATAGCCTGGGCACAAGAATTTAGCTGGGAAAAAAGTGCGAAGCAGTTTATTGGACTCCTTTTTAATGTCTATCGGCGTTACAGTATAGATTGACAGAAAAACATATGTGAACGATAGTTAATGGTTAGTTTATTTTTATATATAATGGGTAGTATGGCCATGAAAGCAGTAATTTTAGCAGGCGGATTGGGAACCAGGCTCAGCGAAGAAACTGGTGTTCGACCTAAGCCATTGGTTGAAATTGGCGGAAAGCCGATTCTTTGGCATATCATGAAAATATTTTCTGCTCATGGGTTGAATGACTTTATTATATGTGGTGGATATAAAGGACACATGCTCAAGGAGTATTTTGCGAACTATACGCTTCATCGTTCCGATATAACTTTTGATGTTGCGAACCATACTCATACTATTCATAAAAATAGTGCTGAGCCTTGGAGGGTCACCGTTGCTGATACTGGAGAAGAAACTATGACTGGCGGACGGCTAAAAAGAGTAGCGAAGTATTTGGAAGGCGAGACCTTTTGTATGACTTACGGTGATGGAGTAGGAAATATTAATATTACCGAATTACTTGCATTTCATAAAAGTCACGGCAATTTAGCAACTGTAACGGCAGTACAGGCCCCTGGAAGATTTGGTGCTTTTTCGTTATCAGATACAGAAACAAAAATTGAAAGTTTTCGAGAAAAGCCATTGGGAGACGGTGCTTGGATAAACGGTGGTTTTTTTGCATTAGAGCCAGAAGTGCTTGATTATATCGCCGAAGATCAAACGACTTGGGAGCAGGAACCTATGAGAGAGCTTGCGCACAAAGGCGAATTGCAAGCTTATAAGCATAGCGGATATTGGCAGCCAATGGACTCACTGCGCGATAAAAATGTTCTAGAAGAAGCATGGGCTACGGGGAATGCTCCCTGGAAAACATGGTTATGACAACCTCGTTTTGGAAAGGAAAAACTGTTTTTATTACAGGGCATACGGGATTCAAGGGTAGTTGGCTCACTTTATTGCTTACCAATCTTGGAGCGCGTGTGGTGGGGTATTCATTATCTCCAGCTACAGAACCAAACCTATTCACGTTGGCTAAGATTGAAGAGCTTTGTGATCGTTCTTATATAGGAGATATACGCGATCTTGTAGTCTTGCGCGATGCTATGCAGGCTGCAAAGCCTGATATTGTTATGCATTTGGCTGCGCAGCCTTTGGTTCGGCAGTCATATACTGATCCGGTTGGAACATATAGTACAAACGTTATGGGTACGGTAAATGTACTAGAAGCAGTGCGCGCAACTCCATCTGTGCGGGCGTGTTTAGTTATTACTTCTGATAAATGCTACGAGAATCAAGAATGGCATTATGCATATCGAGAGAGCGATGCGCTTGGAGGATATGATCCATACAGTAATAGTAAGGCATGTGCTGAATTAGTAGTTTCTGCATACCGCCGTTCCTTCTTTTTAAATGGTGTAAGTGTTGCTACCGCTCGAGCAGGTAATGTTATTGGGGGCGGGGATTGGGCGGAAGATAGATTGGTTCCTGACGCTATGAAAGCTTTTTCGATTGCTGAACCATTCGTGGTGCGCCATCCAGACGCGATACGTCCCTGGCAGCATGTTCTTGAGCCATTGATGGGTTACCTTGCATTGGTTGAGCGGCAGTGGAATAAACCTGAAAAATATGCTGATGCATTTAACTTTGGTCCTCATCCGCATCAGCAGGCAACTGCAGGCGACATTGCACAGCTTTTGGTACGCTATTGGGGGGATGACGCTCGCTTTAAAATAGTAGAGAGTGGTGCGAATGCAGCTCATGAAGCCGGCAGGCTCATTCTTGATATCTCTCGTACTTGCGCACGCTTGGATTGGAAGCCGCGATTTGACCACGAACAGGCGATATCTCGTACTGTGAACTGGTATAAAGGAATTATTAAAAATCCAGAAGCGGCTCGAGAATTATGCAACATTGATATTAATGCTTATAACGAAATCCTATGAACAATCTTTGTCGTTTTTGTCAGAATCCTCTTAAACATACATTCGTTGATTTGGGCATGTCGCCAGTTTCGAACGATTATATTGACCCAACAAAGGCCGATGAAATGGAGCCGTTTTATCCGTTGCGTACGTATGTTTGTGAACAGTGTTTGCTGGTGCAGCTCCCGTCATACCAGAAGAGGGAAGAAATATTTACAAATCAGTATGCATATTTCTCCTCGTTTTCAACTTCTTGGCTGCAGCATGCTAAGGAGTATGCGAATATGATGATGAAGCGATTGGGGCTAGGCTCTGACAGTTTAGTTGTTGAGCTTGCGAGCAATGACGGATACTTATTGCAATATTTTAAAGAACAGAATGTTCCCGTACTGGGGGTTGAGCCGTGTCAAAATGTTGCCGAGGCTGCAGAAAAGATCGGCATTCCCACGCTTGTGAAGTTCTTCGGAGTAGAAACGGCGAAAGAAATGCTTATGAATGGAAATGGGGCAGATCTTCTCCTTGGAAATAACGTGCTTGCTCATGTGCCGGACTTGAACGACTTCGTTGCGGGAATGAAAATTCTTTTAAAAGAAAGCGGGGTTATTACAATCGAGTTTCCGCACTTGATGAGTCTGATGAAGCACAATCAGTTTGATACTATTTATCATGAGCATTTTTCGTACTTCTCTCTTCTTGCTGTTGAGAAAGTGTTTGCTCGCCACGGCTTTACAATATTTGATGTTGAGCAATTGTCGACTCATGGTGGGTCGCTTCGCATATTTGCGCGGCACACAGAAAATAACTCATTGCCGGTAACTGCTCGCGTTCAAGACCTTCATGAACGTGAAAAGCAATTCGGACTGCATGATCTTGCTACATATTCAAGCTGGGCATCTCAAGTGTATGAATTAAAGCGAACATTTCTTCAGTGGATCTGCGAAGAGAAGAATTCGGGAAAGATTATTGTGGGGTATGGAGCACCGGCAAAGGGTAATACGTTTTTGAATTACTGCGGGGTACGCAGCGATTTGATTGATTATACGGTAGACAAAAGCCCGCACAAGCAGAATCACTTGCTTCCTGGAACGCGTATTCCAATTTATGATCCTGAAAAGATACGTAAAACGAAGCCGGATTATGTGCTTATTCTTCCTTGGAATTTACAGGATGAAATCGCGCAGCAAATGGATTATATTCGTGAGTGGGGCGGAAAATTCGTTGTAGCAATTCCAGAGATTAAGGTTTTCTAGATATGAAGTTTACCGAGCTATCATTACCGGGTGTTTATGTAATAGACATTCAGCCTCATGCCGATTCTCGGGGGTGGTTTGCTCGAACATGGGATGAAGGAGAATTTGCCGCGCAGGGGTTGGTAGCTCAATTGTCGCAATGCAGTATTTCGTTCAATGCGAAGCGCGGCACCATCCGTGGAATGCATTTTCAGGAAGCTCCTCATGAGGAAACGAAAATAGTGAGCTGCCTTGCGGGATCGATTCTTGATGTTGTGATCGATCTTAGGAAAACATCGGATGCATATGGAAAGCATATTGCAGTTGAGCTGTCAGTAAATACTCATACAATGCTTTATATTCCAAGGGGATGTGCTCATGGATTCCAAACTCTAGAAGATGATACCACTGTTCAGTATCAGATTTCTGACCCATACGTACCCCAAGCAGCTCGGGGTATTCGATGGAATGATGAGGCTTTTGGTATTCAATGGCCTTTACCGGTGAGTGTCATAAGTGAGCGAGATAATACATATTCTAATTTCTATGACAACCGGTAATGCGATGCATGAACTTGTTCGCCAGCTTTACCCGATTACTCGGAGTATAACTGGTAATGGAGTTCGAGAGACGCTTCAACATATTGCGGAGCATATTCCTGTTGAACTTCACGAAGTTGCAACTGGTACGAATGTATTTGATTGGACAGTGCCGAAAGAGTGGAACATTGCTGATGCGTATATTAAAAATGAACAAGGGGAGCGCATAGTTGATTTTAAGAAATCGAATTTGCATGTTGTAAGCTATAGCGTTCCTGTTAAGCAGATGATGTCGCTTTCGGAATTAAGGCCTCATCTTTTTTCGTTACCGGAATATCCTGATCGTATTCCATATCGAACATCGTACTATAGCGAGTCGTGGGGATTTTGCTTGCGACACGAAGACCTTGTGAAATTGCCTGAAGGAACCTATGAGGTTTGTATTGATTCTAAGCTGTCAGATGGCAGCTTGACGTACGGGGAGTATGTTCTTCAGGGAGAAACAGAAGAAGAAATTCTTATATCCTCACATATTTGCCATCCATCGCTTGCGAACGATAATTTGTCTGGCATTGTGCTTGCCACTTTTTTAGCCAAAGCATTGCAATTAAATCCGCATCGAAAATATACCTATCGATTCTTATTTATCCCGGGCACTATCGGTTCGATTGCATGGCTTGCGACTCACCAGGAGCATGTGAAAAAAATCATGGGAGGGCTTGTGCTTACCGGTGTCGGCGATAGCGGTTTGTTGCATTATAAAAAAAGTAGAATGGGCAACTCTCGAATGGATGCTGCGGCGACTGCGGCGTTGCAAGAATCGGGGTTGCCGCATGGGGTATTAGATTTTTCCCCTTTTGGATACGATGAGAGGCAGTATTGTTCGCCAGGGTTTAATTTGCCGGTAGGTAGTTTAATGAGAACGCCTCACGGTACATATGCCGAATATCATACGTCAGCAGATAACATTGATTTTGTAAGCCCGAAGTCGCTTGAGGAGGGGCTCGCGCTTTGTCAGCGGATTTTTGCAATATTCGAAGGGGATGTGGTGTATAGAAATCAATTTCCGTTTTGTGAGCCGCAGTTGGGCAAGCGAGGATTATATGAAGCAATGGGGCAGGTACCCGATGAAGCAAGGCAGCTGCAGCTTGCGATGCTATGGGTATTAAATTTATCTGATGGCGAGCATTCGCTATTGAGTATTGCGCAGCGATCAGGAATGGAATTTTCCTTAATTCGCAAGGCGGCAAATTTGCTTGTGGAGCATGCTATTATTTTATGAATACACAGGAACAATTAGTGGCTTTGGTTACAGGGGCAGCAAGCGGATTAGGCAGGGCGATTGCGCGCGATCTGGCATCGCGCAATGTTGCGCTTGTTCTTCTTGATCGTGACGGCGATTCGTTGAGGAAGGCGGTAAATGAATTGCACACAGGAACGAATGCTGTGGAGGCTATAGTTTCTGATATTACTGATGATGAAAGCATTGCGCGCGCAGTTGCTCAAGCGCTAGCAAAGTTTGGCGGAATAGACATGCTTATCCATAGTGCTGGAAGTATTAAATTGGGATCAGTGGAAGATGCTCCTGTTGAGGAGCTTGATACGCAGTATCGCGTTAATGTTCGTGCGCCATATGTGCTTACGCAACAATTATTGCCAAGTCTTCGCATTCGAAAGGGGCAGATTGTGTTTGTTAATTCCACGATGGGTACTGGAACGAAGGCGGGCTCAAGCCAGTATTGCGCAACGAAGCATGCATTGCGGGCCCTTGCTGATTGTCTACGGCAGGAAGTAAATGCGCAAGACATCCGCGTATTGAGCGTGTATCCAGGCAAAATGGCAACACCTATGCAAGAAGTCTTGGCAGCGCAATCTGGCAAAGAATTTCGTCCCGAAACAATGATGAAACCAGAAGATGTTGCAGCTACGATTACGCATGCTTTATGTACGCCACGAACAGCTGAAATTACAGATATTTATATAAGGCCTATGAATTCGGGGCTATGAGCACGGTTACGATAGGAATCCCTACTTGTTATGGAGGCGAGGCGCTTGTAGACGCTGTGGCCAGTATTCGGGCATCGAGTGTGCAGCCCGACCATATTATTATTTGCGCAGATCGCACGCCGCTTTCTCCAAAAGTGCAACAAGGCCTTGAAGCTCTTGGTGCAACGGTGATCTGGAATGAGGTGCAAGGCAGCCAATTTAAAAAGCTCAAGCAAATTGTTGATCGGGTAACAACTGATCTCTTTGTTTTTACGCAAGATGATATTTTGTTTGATAAACATACGCTTAAAAATATCGTACGAGCGTTTGAGTTTGATGATGCTGTTACTCTGGTGGGTGCGAGAGTGATGCCATTACGGCCTGTTACGATGTTTGAGGCAACAATGGCGACTATGGTTCGCATGAATGATCGAATTGGGAGATTTTGGAATGCCGGACAGAATCATTTATTGGCCAGCGGAAGATGTTTGGCATTTCGTACAGCTACTATTCAGGCGGGAAGGCTGCCAGAAGAAGTAATAAATGGCGATATGTTTTTATATTTAGAAAACAAACGAATTGGTAAAAAGTTTGCATATGCAGAAGATGCAGCGGTCTGGATTCGATGTCCGCAGCATTTGCAAGACCAGCTTGGCCCCAGCAGCAGATACCAGTATTCTCAAGAAGAAATGAGTGCCTATTTTAATAGGAACCTTTCGGAAGAGTATGCGATGCCGCGGAGCATCATTGTTCGTGCAGGGCTTGTTGAGTTGACTGGTCATCCATTTGCGGTATTCGGATATGCGCTTGTTTTTTGCTATACTCGCTTGAGGAGGCAGCAGAAGAGGCAAGTGTCAAGTATCGTTTGGGATGTGGACAGTTCTACTAAGAAGATACACTAATAATTATGAAAAAGAGTAATTGGTCAGCAATTGGAGTTTATATTATTGCGCTTATTGTGTTAGCGTTGGCGCTTCGTGGTTTGCCGGGCAATCCAACTCCACAAGAAATTACCACACCGACTTGGACAGAGAACGGGCCGCTTGAGCTGTCTCCGGAGCGCGGGCGGTTCGCGCTTTTGATGTCACTTGCTGACAATCATTCGTTTCACTTTTCTGTTCCTATTGCTCGCATGGCAACCCCCGATCTTGGGTATAGTAATGGCAATTATGTTTCATTATTTGCTCCGGGAGTATCTTTTTTGCTTGTTCCCGGGTATGAATTAGGAAAGTACTTTGGATTTTCTCAAGTGGGTGCATTTGCAGGAATTGGCCTTATTGCGCTAATAAATTCTCTGTTAGTGCGAGCAATCGCGGTTCGTTTAGGTGTGCATCGCTGGGCAGCTGCTGCGGGTGCGATCGTGTTTTTGTTCGGGACCCCGGCATTTTCGTATGCCGTTGCGCCGTATCAGCATCACTTATCAGTGTTTTTGATTTTATCAAGTATATTCTTGTTGTTGGGGAAGCAAACAAGAACGGCGCTTGCGAGCGTATGGTTTCTTATTGCTCTTGCGATTCCGATTGATTACCCGAATTTGATCTTGTTATTTCCAATTGCAGTATGGGCATTGAGTGCTGGGCTAGGCGTCGTCTATCAGAAAGAAAAAGTTACCATGCGTTTTAGGGTCACGTATCTTTTGCCTATCATGAGCGTTCTTCTTCCGCTCGCATTTTTCTGTTGGGTCAATTTCGAATCGTATGGCGACCCATTCCAGCTTGCGGGTACCGTTGCATCGGTGAAGAGTATTGATGCAAATGGCCTTCCTGCCGCTCCGAGCGATGCCGGAACAGAGGATTTGCAGCAATTTACGAAACCTGAATCGCAAGATAAGGCCGCAGTTCATTTTTTTGAAACACGTAATTTATTAAATGGATTTTATATTCATCTATTCAGCCCAGATAGAGGGGTTATCGCGTACGCTCCCGTAATGCTGATCGGCTTGGTTGGGTTATGGATTATGAAAAAGAAATCCATCGCATCTTATGTAGTTATGCTAAGCATTATTGCACTCGATGTGCTTCTGTATTCGATGTGGGGAGACCCATGGGGCGGGTGGGCGTTTGGCTCGCGATATCTTATCCCCTCTTATGCGCTTCTTGCTATTGGGTTAGCGTTTGTATTCGATCGGTACAAGAAAAATATTATAGTACTCTTGTTTCTTGGGATTGTCTCATTGTATGGAATTGCGGTAAGTACAATGGGTGCCGTAACGTCGAATGCCAACCCTCCTCAAATAGCGGTGTTGTCATTAGAAAAACAAACGAATCGAGTAGAAAAATATACTGTTGAAAGAAGTTACGATATTTTGAAAAGTAACCATTCAAAATCATTTGTATTTGCATATAAGGCGCATGCATATATGACAGCAATGCAATACTACTACGTTGTTGTTGGAGTTATTGCCGTGTTGTTCGTTGTTGTTGTGATTAATATTTTCCGATATGGAAACGACATTTAGTATTAAAAGATTCGTGCAATTTTTGCTCAAGTACGAGCAGGTGATCACGATGGTTATTTTATGCGGTATTTCTATTTTCATGTTTGCTCATTATTACCAGAACGGATTAGGGCTTGCGTATAATGACGCGCGGTCTCATTTGGACATTGGGCGTCGCGTTGTCGAGGGGTTAAAGCCCGGGCTTGCGCAACTTGGGTCTGTGTGGTTGCCGTTGCCTCATATCATGATGATTCCATTTATTTGGAGTGATTTTATGTGGCATAGCGGGTTGGCCGGGGCGCTCTCCGGAATGCTTGGGTTTGTGGTTACCGGGCTGATTATCCAGGCATGGCTTAAGCATCTTGGCGTCGGCTTGGCAGGTCGGTTTGTTGGAGTTGCGTTATTTGTTGCGAATTTGAATATATTATATTTGCAGTCTACGGCGATGACAGAATTGCCATTGTTGATGTTTATGATGGCGGGCAGCTATTACCTGTTGAAATGGCATGATAATCAGAAGCTTATTTATATTCTCTATGCTGCCGGGTTTATTATGCTTGCATCGCTTGCGCGATATGAAGGATGGTTTTTGCTTGCATTTGCTACTATGCTCATTGCAATTCAGGCGTTTCGTAAAAAAGGGTATGCAGTGGCCGAGGGGTCCGTTATCTTGTTTTGCACGCTTGCAGGGTTTGGCGTGGTATTGTGGTTGTTATGGAACCAGCTCATTTTTAACGATGCGCTGTATTTTGCATTTGGGCCATTTTCTGCGCATGCTCAACAGGACCAGCTTCAGGATGCAGGAATACTTGCTACCAAGGGGAATGTACTGCTTTCCGTCCAAACATATTTGTACGCACTTACGTATAACACAGGGGCGTTTACGGCGGCTCTTGGATTTTGTGGCGCCGTTGCCTTTTGGATAAACCGAAAAGTTTCCGTTGACAGAAAAATTGGAAATACGCTGTTATTTGTTCCGATTTTATTTAATATTCTTGCACTCTATCTTGGACATTCCGTATTATTTATTCAGGGAATTTCTGGCGATACATGGTTTAACGTGCGGTATGGATCGATGGCAGTTCCATCAATTGCGATTTTAGTTGGGTATCTTATGCATCGCGCTGGAGCAATGCGTATTGCTCTTGTTGGGTTGCTCGCATTTGTTACGTTCTTTTCGTTTGTGAGTCAGGACGCAGTAACGATTGATGATGCGCGCGTAGGTTCGAGTCAGAAAAACGTTTCGGAGGTGAGCGGGTGGCTGCATGCGCATGCAGCCAATACGCCAGGATTTATTTTAATATCGGCAGCATCGCATGATGCAATTATCTTCTCTTCCGGACTCCCAATGAAAAAATTTATTCACGAAGGTACTGGCGCATATTGGGATACTGCCATTACTGTTCCAGATCATAGGGCTAGGTGGATTATTATGCGAACCCATGATGACAACGACTTAACCTGGCGTTCAGTGAAGGATACCCCTGGCATGCAGCGATATACCAAAGTAGAGAGTTTTCCGTTTGCTGATATTTATGAATTAAAGCCGGAGTATTTGCCTGCTCTGAACGTTGATGCAAATTTACCTCCGCAGAAGTAAGCTATAGAGCATATGCGGATGAAATTAGTACTATGCGGAGTGATTGCAGCTGCGGCGATATGCGCGGCGCAATCTGCGCATGCTGCGGTAGCTCCCTGGTGGAGCGTGCAATCGGTAGACACGATGAAATATTCTCGAGATGCATCTCGAGAAGCACTGCATAATCAATCATTCGATGCGATTATAGAGAAGCAGATGAAGCAGATTGCCAGTACTGGCGCAACGCATGTGGCAATTGCAACTCCGTACGACGAAGAGTTTTATCCGGTGCTGAAGCGATGGGCGGATTCTGCGCGCCGCCACGGACTTTCTGTATGGTTTCGCGGAAACTGGTCTGGGTGGGAAAAGTGGTTTGAGTATACCGCGATCACCCGCGTGCAGCATCTGCAGAAAACAAAAGATTTTTTGCAGAAGCATGGCGATTTATTTCAAGATGGCGACATATTTACCGCATGTCCGGAGTGCGAAAACGGAGGGCCGGGGGATCCGCGCGCAACGGGCGATGTAGCGGGGTATCGAGCATTTGTTATCGAAGAATATGCAGCAACGAAAGCGGCATTTGCCGCGATGCACAAAGACGTTGCATCGAATTGGCAGTCGATGAATGCGGATGTGGCGCGTACCGTAATGGATCCGGCAACTACAAAAGCGATGGACGGCTTGGTAGTGATTGACCATTATGTAAAAGATCCCGCCCAGATAGCCCGCGATGTGGAAGCAATTGCAAAAGAAAGCGGAGGCATGGTTGCGCTAGGAGAATTCGGTGCGCCCATTCCGGATATTCACGGGCAAATGACGGAAGCGCAGCAGGCGCAGTGGATTGATACGGCACTGAAAAATCTTCTGACTGCAAAACATTTAGTCGGAATTAGTTATTGGGTAAACGTGGGCGGGAGTACTAAACTTTGGACGGATAATGGCACGGCACGCGAGGCAGTTGTAATACTTAAAAAATATTATTCCCCGCAAACGGTACACGGCCTTGTTCAAGGGGTATTTCACTCGGGAGTTTCCGGGGCGATTATTACATCTTCAGAGGGCAGAGTTGCCACAACTGATGCAAGGGGCTTCTTTGCTATTCCGTACATTGACGCTAAAAACACGGTATTTACTATAAAAGAGCCTTCATACAGCCCTGCAACGCTTTCGCGCGACCAAATAGCATCTGGACCGATTATATTGCAGGTGCAGGGCTTTCTGAGCCGTATATGGCTTAATATTCAGTACCTTATCGGATTGGTTACCTAGGAGTTGTAAAAAAATACGAATAGGAGTATGGTAGCAGGTTCTATGAAAACACCTGCTTTTGTTGCCGTAATCGCAAGCCTTCTGCTGGCAGGTATTTCCGTGTCCGTACAAGCATCAAGCATCCCTACGTTTCCTAGCTGTCTAGACCCATCAGGTACCATTTCTGCCCAATACGACTCTGGAACGCATGGAATTGTAGGAGATGCCGGCGTATATACAGGAAGCGATAAGGTATATACGATTGATGGGGCAAAAACGCTCCAATGTTTTTGTGCGGATAACGGAAATGGAATTCAGACTCTTTGGCTGAATACAAGCGTATTCGGGCAAGATGTAATAAGCGACCTTGTATCTGCAGGCTGGACATACGTGCCGAACGGATTGGCATGGGGATTAGCTGATGATCCGTATTATGCAAAAAATTCTGAATATTTTTGCGGAGTAGACGGTGATGGAGTTAAGGGCGGCGGTGGTAACGGAGGCGGCGGTGATGACGGACAAGTTACGGGTGCGGTTACAAAAGCTCCGCATCGCAGTGTTGTGCATCCAATAGTTGTTTCGCTAGCTGCAGGAGCTGGTATTCCGATGTTGCCTCCAACCGGTTCTGCTCACACGGAGCTTGCAATCAGCGCCTTGATCGCGCTTGCAATCCTCCTGGTATGGAAGCTCAGACGAAAAACAACATAGCATTCGGGGCATTTGCGCTGGCATGCGCGTGCGTTATTTCATTTTTCTTTCCGATTCATATATTGCAGGAAGTGCATCCCGCATTTGTGCCGGCGCCGTTTGTGTCTGCAACTCCAGCGCCTCGCACGCAGACAATGCCGGATCGTATTTCCATTCCAAGCGTGCATGTTGATGTTGCTGTACGGCCAGGGTCATATGATTTTACAACCGGGCAGTGGGATGTATCGTGGGATGCGGCGCAATTTGCAACCATGACGGTAACTCCGAATACAGTGAGCGGAAAAACGCTGCTCTATGCGCACAATACGAAGAAGCTGTTTGGGCCGATAACACGCATGAAGCTGGGCGATGAGGCGACTGTTACCGCCAGCGATGGGACAGTATTTCATTATGTATATGCGCAAGAACAAGTTGTAGGCCCTTCAGATACTTCGATTTTAACTAATGCAGAAGATGGTGTTCCGCAGCTCGTGCTGCTTACATGCGCCGGGGTGTTTAATCAGCACCGCAATTTGCTTTTTTTCACCTTGCACTCTGTAGAGAATGTGAATAGTTAAAATATTCCCTTCTCCCGTTCTGGGAGAAGGGAACGCTTCTTGCACTTTTTCCCCATATCATATACAGTATTGACAACGGCCCACAAAGGGCTGTTTTAAGAACAGCAACGTTCCTATGGCCAAAATAAACCCGATTACATTTATTCGGCAGGCTCGCGAAGAACTTTTGAAAGTTACTTGGCCTTCTCGCGAAACGACGATTCGATATACGGTTATTGTCGTTGTTGGGTCAGTAGTAGTGGGCGGCATAGTAGGAGCAATGGACTTTGTGCTTACGAAAACATTACAAGCATTTATTATTTCTTAATATTTACGCGAAACGTTATGGAGCAAGAAGCGGAGCAAAAAACAGACGGACGAGCATGGTATGTGTTGCACACGTACTCCGGGTACGAAGATAACGTTGCTCGCAATTTGCGCCAGCGCATCGAATCGATGAGCATGGACGATAAGATTTTTCAAGTTATTGTGCCGCGCGAAAAGAAAATTCGCGTACGCAACGGAAAGCGCCGAACAATCGATGAGCGTCTGTTCCCAGGATACGTATTGGTGGAAATGATTGTTACGGAAGATTCTTGGTATGTGGTTCGCAATACCCCGAACGTTACCGGATTCGTAGGTTCTGGAGTTACGCCGACGCCAGTATCGAAAGAAGAAATCGACCGCTTGCTCTCTCGCATGGGCGATGATGAGCCGAAGTATAAGATCGATGTTATCGAGGGCGATTCTGTTCGTATTATGGATGGTCCATTTAAAGACTTCGAAGGTAAAATTTCAGATGTGAACGACTCAAAGGGTACGGTAAAGGTGCTAGTCAACGTATTCGGGCGGGAAACGCCGGTAGAACTTGACTTTTTGCAGATTAAGAAGGAAGGTTAATTATTGCTTATATGAAAGAAATTATCACAATATTAAAGTTGCAAGCGCCGGGAGGCAAAGCTACTCCTGCTCCGCCCATCGGGCCCGCATTAGGCCAGCATGGGGTAAATATTCAGGATTTCGTTATGCGTTTTAATGACATGACGAAAGAAATGATGGGTGACATCATTCCTGTTGAAGTGACGATTTACGCCGACCGATCGATGGATTTGAAGCTGAAGACTCCGCCTGCGGCAGAGCTTATTAAAAAGGCTGCAAAAATTACGAGCGGATCTTCAACCCCGAACACTGCAAAGGTTGGAAAAATTACGAAAGCGCAGGTGCGAGAAATTGCAGAAAAGAAAATGGAAGATTTATCAGCCCGAGACGTAGAATCCGCAATGACGATGATTGCAGGTACGGCGCGATCTATGGGAGTAACCGTTGAATAACACCTATGAGAAGCAAAGCATACAAAGCAGTGAAAGAAAAAACATCCGAAGATGCAATTGATATTGCGGCTGCAATTGCATTTTTGAAAGAACACGCGCGAACGAAGTTTGACGAAACGCTGGAAATTCACTTGGCGCTGGGAGTGGATGCAGGCAAATCGGAACAGGCAGTTCGGGGAAATGTGGTATTGCCAAGCGGTACGCCGAAGCAGAAGCGCGTTGCTGTGGTTGCGTCGGATTCTAAAAAACAAGAAGATGCGAAAGCTGCAGGAGCGGTTTTGGTCGGCGGAGAAGATTTGATTGCAGATTTTGAGAAAAATGGAATTTCAGATATCGATGTAGTGATTGCAACGCCCGACATGATGGTGAAGCTTGCAAAGGTTGCGAAAATTTTAGGTCCGAAAGGCCTTATGCCGAATCCGAAAACGGGAACGGTTACGCCGGATGTTGCGGCGGCAGTAGCGGAGCTTGCAGCGGGCAAGGTGGCATTCAAAATGGATCAGCAAGGCAACGTGCATGCAGCGCTTGCAAAAGCGAGCTGGCCGGCAGATAAAACGGAAGCTAATGTCCGCGCATTTATCGACGCAGTACGCGCAGTTCGCCCGGCAACACAGCGCGGTGAATTTATCCGCAAAATCGTGCTCAAGACGAGCATGAGTCCCGCAGTTCGCGTTATCGCGTAATCAGCGTTCAATGGCCGGTATTCTGATTAGTTTCGACGGCCTTGATTCATCCGGGAAAGCAACCCAGGCAGGGGTGCTGTTTTCTCATTTGGAGCACCGCGGCGCGCTGGTGAAGAAAATTGAATCTCCTGATTACACAACGTCTTCGGGAAAAGAGCTCAAGCTTCGCCTGCAGGGCAAGATTGGCGATTGGGCGCATACGCCCTGGCAAGAAAAAATGAAATATTTTGCAGACAATCGCGCAGAACATAAGGAAGAAGTGCAGGATATCTTAAGGCAGAACGGCATTGTGATTTATGATCGTTATGTGCCAAGCAGCATGGCGTTCATGGTTGAGGAAGCAAAAGCTTCCGAAATCCCCCATAGCTTTAGCGAAGGGGGATCGAGAGTTGATCGCAAAATGATCCACAAGGCAGTGCGTGAGCTGGAGTGCGATATTAATGGCATGCCGCGGGAAAATATATCGCTCTTCTTTGATGTCCCCTCGAAAATAGCAATTGACTTGCTGGAAGGAAGAAAAGGGAAGGCGGGCGAAGAAGATGAGCATACCGATCACATTTCAGTACAAGAAGCATTGCATGCAGAATATATCCGCATGTGCCAAGAGAATCCAGGCGCGATGATGCATATTGTGTGCGTAAATGATGGCCAGCTGCGCACGATCGACGACATTGCAAAGGAAGTAAGAACTCGGCTTGCGCAAACATTTCCAGAACACGTACAATTCTTTTCATGAATCCATTTATTGTCCTAGAAGCACTAGACGCAGGAGGAAGCCAGACGCAGACAGATTTGCTGTGCGCGCGTTTAAAAAAAGAAGGGTATCTTCCGCATCAGTATCATTTTCCGCAAGAAGACAAGGCAACTGGCAGGATTATTTACGATAAATTTTTGCTTCATAAAAAGGTTTCTCCCCCTGCCCGAGGGGGAGCTAGAGGGGGTGGGAGAGTTTCCTTTTCTAAAAGAGAACAGGCGTTGCTCTACATTCAAGATTTTTTTTCAAAATGTGAAGAGCTTTGGGAAATAGTATCCCCTCGCCCTGGACGGGGAGAGGGCAAGCTCGCCAAGAAGGCGAGCGCGGGTGAGGGGAATGTGACCAGCGTCGTCGTCTCCGATCGCTTCGCAACAAGCACTATGGCATACCAGACTATAGGGCTCACGGGAGACGCGCGTAAAAAAATGCTGAATTGGATTACGTGGCTGTGTTTTAAAAATACCCCCGCGCTTCCAAAGCCAGATATTGTTTTATTTCTAGATACGCCGGTAAAAGTTTCTCTGCAGCGGCTAGCAAAGAAAAAGAAAGATTTTTTTGAAACAAAAGAAAAATTAACTGCAATCCGCAACAGCTATCTCAAACTCGCCAAAGAACAAAAGTGGACGGTGTTTGATAGTGTTGATGAAGCAGGGAATCAACGAACTCGGGAAGAATTACACGAAGAAATTTGGGGTGTTGTACAAAAAAAGTTGTTGATAGTCTCTAGCCTAAGAAATGCCAAGAAGAGATAAAGAGCGAAAAAGGGAAAACACCACGTTCTCTCAAAGATCTTCGCTAGTTAGGCTTTTTATAATCGTGTCATTCCGGG
>Ga0155127_15_pt3 | contig 18453 bp, 22 predicted proteins | sample RifCSPhighO2_01_FD_106095 | JGI IMG/M metagenome (GOLD analysis project Ga0155127, IMG submission 106095) | Candidatus Kaiserbacteria bacterium RIFCSPHIGHO2_01_FULL_46_22
TCGAAGATGGCGGCCGTTCGTGAATCTGTTCCTAGCGGCGCTTCGTAGTGATCTCTGGGGTTTTCCCAAGCTTGTAAAGGCGGTCGTAGGCTGTCTTTTTAGACAACTTATTTAAACGAGCGGACTGGCGCACGTTGGCACTTTTGACACGCTTGAAGTAGCGGTTGTCACGAAGACGTCGTACGATGCCAGAATTTTGCACACGCTTTTGAAAACGTCGAATGACGTTGGCGCTGGATTCATTAGGGTTCTTTTCAATCTGAACGTTTATTGCCATATAGTGGTCAGCAGGATAACACAGCGATAGAAACTTCGCAATAAGCGGCACAGCCCGAGGGCTGTGCCGCTTATTATGCCCTCAATTTGCTTATCTTAGGCCGTATGAATCTTTTTCAAGCGGGCAGGAAGGTCACTCATTAGGACAGATTCCTGATTTCTACCAAGCATGTCACGCAAAATGACTGTCCCGTCTACGTACTCCTTTTGACCAATGATGATGGTGTAGAGGGTGCCGCGCGCTTCAGCTGCCCGTAGTTGAGCAGACAACGAATCGCTGGCTAGATCCTGATGAAGATTAATGCCAGCCTTACGAAGTTGATCGATGAGGAGTAGGGAACGAACTTTGGGACCAAACCCGAGTTGGATTATAGAGATGTTTGGTTTGTACTGATGTGGGCGAGGTAAACGCGCCGGCGAACGCTTGCCCTGAAGAATGACGACCGCCCCAACCGCTGGCACTCTAGTTTTACTGTGTCGTTCAAAGAATGAGCTGTAACGGCCACCTTGGATGCGAAAAGGTTGCTCTGGCAAAAGGTTACCTAGCTCGTCATTTTGGTCAATTGTGAATATAGCGTCGTTCCAGCAGTGGTAGTGTCCGAATAGTCGAGGATCAATTTCGTACGGTGTCTCGCTCATATCAAGATATTCGACTATCTCACGGAAATGGCGACGACTCTGATCGGTCAAGTGCTCAAGTGGACTAGGGCATTTCTGTACTAAAGGATGATTTTCTTCTATCAAATTTTGCAGAGCAAGCGTGCTGTGTTCTTTCATTAATTCTCGAGCTGGCTTAGGCATGTCGTTGACACGTCGTTTCAAGAAGTTTGTTAGCTCACGAGTGTAACGTGTCTGGGAGTCATTATCACCGAGTGAATTGATTCGGACAGTTTGATTCGGTAGCCCACTTTCTTGAAGTAAAGAGCGGATGGTTTGTATTAGTATCGCTTCGGCAATCGACTTTTCCACACCAAATATATGAAGAGACAAAGCAACTTCTCCTGTTCGGGCTACGGGCTCCAAATTGTAGTAGAAAACAGGCTCCTGCAGAGCGTTGAGTTTTCCGTCAGCATAAGCGGAAACACCACCGGCAATCAAACCACCAACGCCGTCTTTACGCTTGTCTAGCGCAGAAGCATTGTGGTTAAGGGTCACTGTGCAGTTTTTACATTCAGGCAAATTGCGGAATATGCTCTGGTGACGAAAACCGAAATGTTCGCAAGTAGCGACGGCACGTTTTGTGAATTCGGTGGTGCTTACTTCCATATAATCAGTCGTTAAAGTTGGATGAACCAGGTAGGACAGAGGCACGGGTAGGAGGGTAGAGGCGAAGAAAAGCACGGCCTACTATTTCATCACTGGTCACTACTCCCCAGACACGTGAATCTGAACTATGGTCACGATTATCACCTAATACAAAGTACTGGTCCTCCTCGAGAGTAGTTTTGGTATCGTTATCTTTTGATCCTATCGTGGCGTAAGGCTCGGTTAGGGTAATACCTTCTGGGTTTTCATCATTTATGATAGTAACGCTCTGTCCGTCTATCAACACCGTCTCACCAGGTAAACCGATTATGCGTTTAATGAAATACTTGGAGTGATCAACCGGGTAGTGAAAAATAACCACATCCCCGCGCTTTGGCTCTTCAAAACGGTACGTTACCTGATCAACAATCAGGTATTCGTTATTATGGAACGTATTTTCCATTGACGCTCCAGAGACAATGAAAGGCTGGGCAATGAACCATCGAATAGGGAGAACAATCAGAAGTGCGATGAGTGCAAAGCGTAGTATTTCAGTAAAGGAGTTTTCTTGGGGTCGCTTCAAGATAGCCACGTCATCAACAGAATTTGTATCCTCAATTTGTTGATTTTCTTGACTCATAGTGATGATTTCATCAATTATACTTTTTTTAAAAAACAAAAGCAAAAAGGCACATAAAGGCATGACATTACCAGCCTGGTACTTTCAACTTTCGGCTTTCAACTTTATACTTAATCAATGTATACGATAGTCGGTCTCGGCAACCCGGACGAAGAATATGAGCTGACACGTCATAACGCGGGCCGCATCATCCTCCGAGAAATATTTAATATTCCTGCATTGCGGCTTGGTCGTATTGAACAGATGTCTATTGCTGACAAAGAGATCGGGATTTTATTTCCCAGTTCTTATATGAACGAGTCAGGGCGCGATGTGCGAAAACTTGTGTCGTCGGAAAATATATCGCATCTAGTCGTGGTTTATGACGATATCGATTTACCCTTAGGAGAATTTAAATTATCTTTTGGCCGCGGTGATGGTGGTCACAATGGTCTGTCTTCGGTTATTGCAGCTGTCGATACAAAAGATTTTATTAGAGTGCGAGTGGGGATTGCCAAGAAAAACTTCTGGGGACGTTTGTTGCGACCACAAGGCGAAGAGTTGTCTCGTTATGTACTAGGTCGGTTTTCTTCGAGTGAATTATCTGCCCTCAAGAAACTAACAGAGCCAATAAAGGAAGCATTGGAGACAATTGTCGATGAAGGTGTCGGCAAAGCAATGAATCGTTTCAATTAGTTGCACAGTTACGAAGTTATAAAAAAGAACGCCGCACCCTTTGGGTGCGGCGTTCTTTGTCATTTAGCAACTTAGTAGTCTTACAACTACGCGTTTGCTTCTTTGAATGACAGTGTCATTCGCTGATTCGCTGGTTCAAATAGCGTAATCTTGAATTTATAGACATTACCAAGAGAGAGGGTGTCTTTGAGCTTTTGCTCACTCTCAAATTCTGAGATATGAACGAGTCCGGCCACGCCTTCCTCAATCGAGGCAAGGGCACCGTGCTTGTTGAATTTGATGATAACACCTTCAACCATCTGATCCTTCTTGTATTTGTCAGCGGCGGTGACCCAAGGGTTTTCCTTAAGTTGTTTGATTGATAGTGAAATCTTATCGTCCTTCACTTCAATTACTTTCACCTTCACCTTATCGCCGATCTTGTAGAGAGTGCGAGGGTTTTCAACCAAGCCCCAGTCAAGTTCAGAAATATGAACAAGACCTTCTAGCCCGTCTTCAACACGTACGAATACACCGAAGTCGACTGTACCGGTTACTTCACCATCTAGTACATCACCTACTTCATAACGGCTAACCTTCTCCTCTTTGTTCTCTTTCTCTTGCTGGCTCTTCTCTGAGAAGATCATTTTGTTCTCCTTAGCCTCAGCCGTGATGATCACCACTGATAGGAATTTGCCTACTAGAGAGTTGAGTTCAGTAAGGATCTTGTCTTTATCACCATCGGCAACCCGAGGGTAATTTTCAGTAGAAAGCTGGGATGCTGGCAAGAAGCCCTGCACACCCTGCCATTCCAAAATAAGACCACCCTTGTTTGCTTCTTTTACAAGCAGACTGAAGACAGTCTGATTCTTCACGGCAGCTTCAGCATCACTCCAAATGAGTGCCTGACGAGCTTCCTTCAGTGAGAGCTCGATGTAGCCGTCCTCATTGCCAGTGTCGACAATCTTACCGCCGATAGTGTCTCCTACAGATACCTTACGCAAGATATCGCGAGCGTTCATATACTCACGTCCGTAGATAAGACCGGTACCAAATGGCGATAGGTCAACGAAAACACGCGCGCGGCCAATGGCCGATACGGTGCCTTCTACCACATCACCTACCTTCGGTGGTTCTGGACTTTCGTTGATAAACTTCTGCATTACGCCGATATTTTCCGGCGTGGTGTTTGTTTCTGTCATTGGTTTAGTTCTTTTGGCGGACTTCTGTCAGCATCCGTTCCTCGTAGCCTTGATGCTCGCTGGCAGTGTTAGGTCGCATCAATAAGATGATTAATAAACTTCAAAAAGAAGTGGCCGCATCGTACCACAATAAAACAAAAAAACCAGTACTAGGACTGATTTTCGGAAATGGGTCGGCTGGCAGGGAGAGTGCAGCCGACCCATCTATACCTCGTTGCATCTTTGCTGGAGGAGAGATATGTGCAGCGAGGAAACTTGCTGTGTCTGAGTGTAACACAGCCCTAATACCTAGCAAGTACAGCGCAAGAGACACTTTGTACTTTGTGATATACTGCCGCCGTATGATCATCACTTATCACGGCGGGCAGTGTTTTAAGGCTTCTTTTGGCGATACCACCATTGCCTTTTCACCAGCAAGTAAAGACTCTAAAAATTTCAATGCGCCAAAGTTCGGCGCTGATGTTGCGCTTGTTTCGACCAAACATCCTGATTTCAACGGAACAGAAAACGCCAGTCATGGCGCAAGGCAGCCTTTTGTCATTGATGGCCCGGGTGAATACGAAATCGGAGAAGTGACTGTTCAAGGCTTTGGGGTTCCTACTATTTATGACGGTAAGCCTGGTTGGAATACTATCTATCAAGTTCAGCTGGAAGGAATCAATATGCTTTTCTTGGGCGCGCTGTCTGATCCTGAAATCGATCCTAAGATCCTTGGTGAACTGGGCGACATTGATGTACTTTTCTTACCGATCGGCGGTGGAGATGTGCTTGAAGTACCGCAGGCCTCTAAATTAGCTGTTAAGTTGGAGGCACATGTTGTCATTCCAATGCATTACGATGCAAAAGCACTGACTGCTTTTCTGAAGGAAGAAGGTACAGAAAATGGCAAGCCACAGGAAAAATTCACTATAAAGAAGAAGGACGTTGTAGCAATGGAGGGTGAGATTGTGGTGTTGTCTGATAAGTAACGGTTTGTAAACGTCTACCTATATAATGAGTGAGACGATAATTGCAGAAACTTATGTTGGAAGAGTTGCGTAAAAAACCAAAAGCTGTCCGTAACCTTTATGCGTTCTGGGGAGCGGTGATTTTGACGGGCCTTATTGCCCTTGTGTGGACGTTGTCTTTATATGCCAAGTTCAACAAGATAGACACTCCGTCCTTCAAAGAGGCAAATGACACAACGGGCGCCTTTTCACAATTTATCGAAAAAACGAAACAAAAGTTTTTAAATGGTGATTCTCCGGCCAGTCCGACAGAGGTTCCTCCGAATATTGTTTCTACAAGCTCACCACAGACAGCGTCTTCATCGGCCTCGTCTACAAAAGCTCAGTTTCGGATAGCTACCACCACAGAGGAAAAGGTCCAAGTAGGAACCTCTTCCACGGTCGCAGAGTAGGTCGTTTTATGTTAAAATAGGGTGCGTTTTTTGGAGGTGCGGCGGTGAAGCTGCCGACCTCTAAGACAACCTGTAAACCACATTCTAGTCATCTATGCCGAAAAAAACCGTTACTGACCCGACTCCTTTGCCAGATTCTCACCGTGGCGTTGTGCCACAATCCATTTCGGAAGAGATGCGCGCTGCTTATCTCGACTATGCGATGTCGGTTATTACGGCACGTGCTTTGCCTGATGTGCGAGATGGTCTAAAACCGGTGCACCGACGCATCCTTTACTCAATGCGTCTCAACGGACTCACTTCAACCGCTCGTTTTAAGAAATCAGCGACTGTGGTTGGAGACGTACTCGGTAGTTTTCACCCACACGGCGACGTGGCTGTGTATGACGCGATGGTAAAGCTGGCTCAGCCTTTTTCTACTCGTTATCCATTAGTGATGGGTCAAGGTAACTTTGGCTCAATCGACGGAGACAGTGCAGCGGCTTACCGTTATACCGAAGCGAAGATGTCAAAGATCGCAGAGGAGATGCTTCGCGATCTTGAGAAAGACACAGTGAATTGGCGACCAAACTTCGATGGAACTAAGCGCGAGCCAGAAGTTTTGCCAGCCTCCGTACCAAATCTTCTCCTAGCCGGCACGCTTGGTATCGCGGTTGGTATGGCAACCAACATTCCACCGCACAACTTGCGTGAGGTGGCTGATGCGGTGGCTCATCTTGTAGATAACCCAGAAGCATCAACTGATGATCTTCTTAAATTTGTTAAAGGTCCAGATTTTCCACTAGGCGCTGTTGCTTTCAATCAAAAAGACATTGCTCACGCTTACGGCAACGGAAGAGGTGGTGTGGTGGTGCGCGGTGAAGCGGAGATTGTTGAAGATAAGAAAGGTAATTACTCGATTGTTATTACTTCGGTACCTTTCCGTGTTAATAAGGCGGATATGCAGGAACGCATCGCCAACTTGGTGCGTGAAAAAAAGATTGAAGGTATTCGAGAAATGCGTGATGAATCAACTTCCGATATTCGCGTTGTTATCGATCTGAAAGGTGGTGCTAATCCGCAGACTGTTCTCAACAAACTTTATAAACACACTGAACTAGAGAGTACCTTCCACTACAACATGGTGGCTCTCGTCGATGGTGTGCCACAGACGCTTTCACTCAAAGCGATCCTCGAAGAATACGTAAAACACCGCAAGGAAGTAGTTCGTCGTCGTACCGAATACGATTTGAATAAAGCAAAAGACCGCGAACACATCTTGCTTGGTCTTAAGAAAGCTCTCGACCATATCGACGAAATCATCAAGCTGATCCGTGCTTCTAAAGACGTGCCAACTGCCCATCAGGGCTTGATGGCGAAGTTTAAGTTTTCTCCGATACAGGCACAGGCCATTCTTGATATGCGACTACAGAAGCTCGCTGGTCTTGAACGTAAGAAAATTGAAGAAGAGTTGGCTGAAGTTCAGAAACTGATTAAAGCATTGGAGGCCATCTTGGGCAGTGTTAAAAAAATGGCGTCAGTTGTGAAACAAGAGTTGCTCGACATTGCAGAAAAGTACGGCGACGATCGTCGCACCAAGATCGTAAAAGGCGGTGTCAAAAACCTGTCCGCTGAAGACTTGGTGGCAGACGAAGAAAGCGTGCTGGTCTTAACTCGTGGTGGTTACGTTAAGCGTACTAATCCATCTGAATACCGCACCCAGAAACGCGGCGGTGTTGGAGTGGTTGACTTAAACACAAAGGAAGAAGATGTGGTGACCAACCTCATCACTACTTCAGCGCATAGCGATCTTCTTTTCTTCACCGATCGCGGCCGGGTCTTCCAATGCAAGATGTACGAAATACCTGAAGGCCGTCGGGCCACCAAGGGCAAATCTATTATGAACTTCCTTTCGCTCACTGCGGAAGAAAAAGTCACTTCAGTGTTGGCTGTGCGAAAAGGCGAGTGGGAAGGAGACTGGGGGCTACTGATGGTTACCAAGAATGGAGTAGCTAAAAAATCTGATACCAAAGCCTTCAAAGATGTTCGCCGCTCTGGTTTGATCGCTATTACTTTGCACGACGGTGACTCATTGATTGCTGCGCGCATCGTTGGTGCTGGTGACGAAGTATCGCTAATCACCAAGAGTGGTCAGCAAATTCGTTTTAAAGAAAGTGATGTGCGCCAAATGGGCCGCACTGCAGCTGGTGTTACAGCTATGCGATTCAAAAAAGGTGACTACATAGTTTCCGCTGACGTCATCAAAAAGGGTGATAAAGATCTTGAAATACTAGTGGTGATGGAAAACGGTTCCGGAAAAACCACTCCAGCTCGAGAATACAAAGTACAAAAGCGTGGCGGTAGTGGCATCAAGACAGCGAAGGTAACTGCCAAGACTGGACCAGTAATTGGTGGTGCAGTGCTTTCACGTGAAGATAAGGAAGAAGGTGAGTTGGTTGTGATGAGTCAGAAAGGTCAGGTTATAAAGATGGCCCTTAAGGATGTACCGTCATTAGGACGTGATACACAGGGTGTGAAGATAATGAGATTGCGTGAAGGTGATGCCATCGCTTCTATTGTCACCTTTTAGTTTTGACGCAGTAAACTGATGAATAACTTCGTTGTGCTTCGGTAAAATATTGTTCGCTGGACTAATTTGTCCCGCTTACAACATTTTCCTCGCACGCCTCGTTCTTCATCCGTTTACAGGCCTCAAAACAAGCTCAGTTTAAAATTTGAACCGCGGCGGGAGCTTTGCTCCCGCAGCGGTTTTCGTTATTCATAATTTATCGTTCTTGATTTTTGGCACCTGCCATATAATGACCATATGTCTCTGTTTACGCTGTTGATGGTTTTCCTCACCAAATACTTGGTGCCATTTTTATTCGCAATTGGACTCATCCACTTCCTTTACGGTGTCATTGAATATTTTATTGTTGGTCAAGGCGGCGACGAAGAGAGAGCTGAACACGGTCGTGATCTCTTTCTTAAATCAATCGTATGGATCGTGCTTGCGTTACTGGTCCATTTCTTGGTGCTGCTTATTGGATGGATAGGGACTGTTTCACTCCGGCCTGATTCCGATTCCAATTCACCAAATTCTGGTATTACACCGCGCGTCAACGAAAGCATCTTACAAGTTCCTAATGCACCTAGTCGGCAGGATCAATAATGCACAAGGAGCAGCTTCGCTACTCCTTGTGCATTATTGGCGGTTCTTTATTCTTAAGTACTGACCTATAATGTCGCTATGCTTGAACGTAGCTTCATCATACCTGAAAAATTAGTTACACATTTCCACCTTCGTCCTGGAGATAGGGTAGGCGATTTTGGTGCCGGCACCGGTAACTTTGTCACAGTTCTGAGTCGTGTGGTTGGACCCACCGGACGCGTTTATGCCTGTGAGATTCAACGCAATCTAGTGGAAACTCTAGCTGCTCGGATTCGGCAGGAGCACTTAACCAATGTTGAAGTGATCTGGTCAGACATCGAGGCTGACGGCGGCACCAAGTTAGAATCAGGTGCGCTTGATGCAGCTATTCTTATTAACACTCTTTTCCAATCCGATGATCGACCGGCGGCATTACGTGAGATCAACCGTACTCTGCGTGTAGGCGGGAAGCTTTTGCTAGTTGACTGGTCGGAGTCTTGGGGCGGGGTTGGTCCACAGCCTAGTAACGTATTGTCTTCCGACGAAGCTCGAGCAATCGCGGAAACAGCAGGGTTCACGTTCGAAAGAGAATTTGAATCCGGCGGTCATCATTACGGTCTTTCTTTCAGAAAGCACTAATTTCGAAGCTTAAACTTGAAAGCAAGATGGCTGATGGCGCCTCCGTCATCCACTGCAGTTGCTTTCAGCTTTAAACTTTCACCTTTATACTTAATATCAATGGACAATTTACGGCCTTTCCAGATCGGACTCCTGATAGTTTTTGGCTTGATCGCAGTGGGTAGCGTTTTTATGCTTGCTGCTTTCCAAGGCTTCTCCATTAATGCTGTAAATCCTTATGGGGACAGAGTTGTGTTGTGGGGTACTTTTCCTGCCAAACCATTTACTGATGCAATCCAAGAAATCAGTGGTTCAGATAAAGATTTTCTAGTAGTTGAGTATGTCGAGCTAGATGCACGAACTTTCGAAAGTGAATTAGTAGATGCTATCGCCGAAGGGACAGCGCCGGACGCTATCATACTTTCACACGAAGACTTGGTGTCGCTCCGCTCCAAACTCCAGCCTGTACCATATGATGTTTTCTCGGAGAGAATGCTGCGTGATACTTATGTTGACGGTGGAGAGATATTCGCTAGAAGTGATGGTTTGTATGCGTTGCCGTTTTTTGTCGATCCAATCGTGATGTACTGGAATCGTGATTTGTTTTCTTCTTCTGGTTTAGCTAAGCCACCTGCTACCTGGGAACAACTGACCGATATGGTATCGCAAGTCACCTTGCGCGACGCTACTCGCAATATCTTGCAAGCAACCGTTGCTTTTGGTGATTACCAAAATGTGGTGCGATTTAAGGAAGTGATATTAACTCTCCTTCAGCAATCTGGCAGTCGTCTAGTAGAGGAAGGTGATACAAAGTATATGGTGGCAATAGATAGCGCGGCAGGAGACGATGGCCGCCAACCGCTTACCAATACGCTCCAGTTTTTTGTGGAGTTTAGCAACTCTTCGAGCCCGCTCTATTCTTGGAATCGTACTTTTCAAGATGACACCTCTGCTTTCTTGGCGGAGAAGCTCGCCCTCTATTTTAGTTACGGCAGCGAGGCTGAGCGATTGCGTGAACAAAATCCCAATTTTAACTTTGATGTCGTATCGATGCCGCAGGGTGCTGGTGCAACAGTGAAGCGAGTGTATGGCAAGTTTTACGGCCTAGCCTTGGTGAAGGCTAGTGCCAATCAACAAGGTGCATACCGTGCGCTTTTGAAATTCTCAGAAGCGGAGACAACTGCCAAATTAGCCGAATCATTTTCAGTCGCGCCGGCCCACCGCTCGACTCTATCTGAGGGTGCAGCTGATCCAGTCCGTCAGACTGTTTTTAGTCAGGCTTTGATAGCGCGCGGTTGGCTAGATCCAGGTGCTGAAAAGAGCCTAGATATATTTGGCCAAATGATAGATGACGTAGTATCCGGCCGTCAGAAGGTTAGTGGTGCTGCTCTCGACACAGTCCGCCGTTTAGAATTAGCGTTTTGATATTGATATAAGTATGAGAGCAATAAAAAATCTGACGGTTATGTTCGTTTGGACTATGCTACTACCCGCAGTGACATGGGCTCAAAATGGAACTACTCCAGGAACCGGCGTTAAATTAGAGAACCCTTTAGGGAACAAAACCCTCACTCAATTTCTAGAGGAGATACTAAAGGTCATTATGGTCTTTGCGGTACCTTTGATTGTCTTTATGATTATCTATGCTGGTTTTCTTTACGTTACGGCACAAGGTAATGAATCTACAGTAAAGAAGGCTCACAAAACATTACTATACGCAATTATAGGTGGCCTCTTGATTCTGGGAGCTCAAGCGCTATTGACGGTCATACAAGGTACCGTTGATGCTTTCAAGTAAAATAGTCTATGAATCAAAACCCAAAAAACTTTTCAGAACTGGTCGGGCTTATCATTGGCATTATTGAACCAGTAATCTCATTGTTATTCGCCGTTGCGCTCTTGGTAATAGTCTGGAAACTCATTGATGCCTGGATCATTAATCCTGGCGATACAAAAAAATTAGAAGAAGGTCGCCAGTATGCCATCTGGGGAATCATTGGTCTGGTCATAATGTCCACTATTTGGGCCATTGTGCGCCTGATCCAAGGTTCTCTATTCTAAAGGCAGGATTTATATATCCACAAGGCAACAAAATGCTCTGCCACGACAACGTTATAATCTTATAAGGCAATTAATTAAGCCAATTATGAGTAATATGCAAAAACTATTAGTACGTGCCATGACCGGCGTTGTCGCTTTTTCTCCAGTGATCGCTTTAGCGCAGTTTGGAGACATTAACGATTTTATAAGCGATATCACCTCGTTCATCAACAATGTGTTGATTCCATTGGTGTTCGCTATTGCACTTTTGGTGTTTATCTGGGGAATGTTCCAGCTCTTCATCAACAAGAACGCTGAAGAAGCTGAACAGGGTAAGAAGTTGGCGCTTTACGCAATCGTGGCCTTCGTATTGATGGTTTCCATCTGGGGCATTGTGAACGTAATCGCCAGTGGTCTTGGTTTTAGTGGTGAACAGATTCAAAATATTCCTTCTGTACCATCTACAGGTGGCAGCAGCGGACGAGGTAACTAAGGATACTCAATTTCTAATTGGTGATTGATCAACAAATTGCGATTTACTTCGCAATTTGCAATTAGTCTCTAATCCACAGCTATGATCGTTTACGCCGCCGCCGATGAAGTTGCTCGTGGTTTCCTCGCCAAATTCAACGACGCTATCTTGTATCCGCTAATCACTCTGATGATGACGATTGCTTTGATCGTATTTCTATACGGAGTTTTTGAGTTCATTATGAATGCTGGTAATGAGGCTGGGCGCAGTGCCGGCAAAAAACACATAATGTGGGGGGTTGTCGGTATGGTAATAATGGTTTCTGCCTACTCCATTCTAAGTATCGCTGCCGGAACTTTTGGATTGAGTGTCCCAGGTAGATAAAAATAATAAGACAAAGAAAAACCGCCTTCGTGCCTAAGCACTCGGGCGGTTTGTAGTTTTGACCACGGGCGCGTACGCCCATCATCTTGTTAGAACTCTTTGCAGCTTCCGTCAGGACGCCTCGTCGAGGTTTCGTACTCGATGCGTACTGGGCGGCCTACTTTTGATGTCCATCCTTGAGCCATTGTGGCTTTAGGTAACGTGGGTACGATCTTGCCGGAGAGACCATCTCTGTAGAGAGTGTCCACCAGGTTACCTTCAGGATTTTCAACTACCCACCAGTGGTAGCATCTATCCTCATAGGTGAGCCATGCGTAGCGATTTGCCGGTGCCACGATATAGCCACTGTTGCCAGCCTTGATCGTTGTTGGTTCTGTAACCCGGCGACGTTCTGTTTGCGTTGTCGGTTTTGACCACTCGCCGTGGTTGAACCCACGATCGAACCAAGTAAGTCCACGTTCGATTCCCCGATCTGTGGATGTTGTCACAAGTATCAAGAATGCGAACAACATTATAAGACGGAATCGCGTATTTTTTGAGATCACCGACAAAACTAACAACTGTATGCCTACAACAAACCAGAACACCGGAGTCTTCAAGAGTTGATAGTGATAAATTGTGTAGTTCATTACCACCACAATTACCAAGAAGATCAGGTCGCGACCGAAGACGCTTATGCCAGTGCCGGCGCTTCTGAAGATCAGCAGAATACCTGCCAATGCCAACACGACAATACCGACCAGAAGTAGCTCCGCTGTAAACAGATCAGAAATGTTGAGGTTGGCATAGATCGACGAATTTGTCGCCGTTGCGTCCGTAGTATTGGGTGCTTCCCATCTCACAAACGCAAAAACGACGACTGCAACAACTGCGACGACTGTTATAATCGTCAACCATTTGATCCATGGTTTTACATAACTCCATACACCACTGACATTTGGTATACGAGTGGTGTTACTCGGGGCAGGTGACGGGTTGTCTCCGGCGACAACTATTGTCGCCGGAGAACGTGTCGTGTGGGAAGCCTTACTGCCATAAACAGCTAGACTCCCCAGGATCAATGCGGCGATTACGACTGCCGCGAATAGTCCTAGTAGAAGTCCAATCATGGCTGTGGGTCCTCATTTTGTTTCTTGAGTTCATGAAGTATGGCTGCTTGGATCGGGTCGGTATCACCGCCACCTCCAATAACCACAATCGCTTTGTCTCCGGCAGCACTAGCAGTCCGAACATTTCGTTCGGCGGCAAGTACTGCCAGACCGATAGCTCCGTTGCTCCTTACTACGGCAGCTTGCTTGTCGATTTCCGCAGCGCGCCCTTCGGCGCGTATTACCGTGGAATCTCTGTCTACACGAGCACGAGCTACCTCACCGAGGCGCACGCCGTCTTCTTCTCTGACTGGAGAGATGTCCATTACGAGCGCTTGGCTGATGCTTATGCCTATTACCTTCACGCTATTCGTATTCACACGGTTGCTATTGCCGCTCTTCATTATCTCTTTCGACAGATCCCGACCTTTTTTCGGATCCATGATTGAGATCACATTGTCGTATTCGCGACCGCGAGTGAAGTGTGTCACTCCGTCCACGGTAGCTGCCGATAGACGTGATGACCAGTCGTCAATCCAATATGCCGTCTGGTAAGGGTTGAAGACCCTTGCCATGAGGTCCATGAATACACGGACTGGTATCTTGTCTTTGGTGTCTGCAGAGGGTACTCGTACCGGAAATTGGAAGTCTGCCACCCGAAAGTGATCAGAATAGTCCTCGACACGAATAATCTCATCTTCGCCACCACCGTGCTTCAGTTTCTTGAAATACTCGAGCGGATAAGTGCGGACTCGTTGAAACGGATAAATGCCAGTGAACACGAAGCCGGTCACCTTAAACACCCAGCGTTTCCATATCCACCACGGAATGGTGAATAAGAAGAATACCCACTTCACCGCGGATGTTTTCCAAGGCAGAGGATGAGAGTCTTTGTTTTCAGATTCAGGAAGTGTTTCTCGCACTTCCCAATAATCATCATCATTGGGCCTGAGGTTTTCTCCAGAAATTTCTCCCCGAAAGATATGACCCTCGTAGCTCATGATGCAGCGAATGAATTCGCCGCCACGTTCGATGATTTTGACTCTTCCTGGCAGGACTTCGGTAAAATAACCGAATTCCGACACAGAGTAGTCGCGCTCCGATAATGGTCCTCCAGGGTTGTCCCGGTTAGGTTTGTTGGTCAAGCGCTCAATAAAAGTAGGAATGAGCGGCATGACAAACAATACTATCCAGAAGCCCAGGTAGGAGCCAATGATCACCGTTGCGGCCAGACCGAACGTAAGACTGTCTATTAACGTTGTCATTTGTTACCTCTTTCAAAGTTCTGTGCGCTCTTAGGCGCGGGTTTCGATTGCAGCGCGAGCTGCGATTTTCAATTGGCCGGCAAAGGCCGACAAATGGAAAAGCGCAGGGCGCCACTCCACCTACAATGATATCATACTTTAGGCCAAAAGTCAAGTAAAAAATAAGCAAAATAGGCCTAGAAATAAGTAGATTTTCAGGTAAACTGTCAAATTATGTACCGCACACTATCTTTCTATAAATACGTCCGTATTGAGGATCCTGATGCCTTGAGGGACGAGCTATATAGCACCTGGAGCGATCTTGGTGTACTTGGCCGTATTTATGTCGCCAGTGAAGGTATTAATGCCCAGTTGTCTGTACCTCAGGCAAACTTTGACCGGTTTGATGCATCAATGAAAGCGCGCCCAGAATTTTCTGATGTCCCGTATAAATTTGCTGTAGAAAAAGGCGAAGATGCATCTTTCAAAAAGCTCATCATCAAAGTAAAACAAAAGATTGTAGCCGATGGGCTCGATGACGATAGTTTTGACGTGACAAAAACTGGTGAATACTTAACGGCTGAAGAATTCAATCAGTATATTGAAGATCCTGATGCGGTTGTGGTTGATATGCGAAATGCATACGAAAGTGAGATTGGTCGTTTTGAAACTGCCGTTACTCCGGACGTAGATACTTTTCGTGAGGAACTAAAAGTCGTGCCGAATTTGTTGGCTGATAAGAAAGATAAAAAAATTGCTCTGTACTGTACTGGTGGGATTCGTTGTGAGAAGGCCAGTGCTTGGCTTCGTCATAATGGTTTTGAAGATGTAAAACATCTAAAGGGTGGCATCATTGATTACAAGCACCAAGTGGAAAGAGAGGGTCTTACGAATCGTTTTCAAGGTAAGAACTTTGTTTTTGATGAACGACTAGGTGAGCGAATCGGTCACGATATAATTTCTCACTGCCACCTTTGTAACAACACAAAGAGTGACACTCACTATCACTGCAAGAGTGAAGTCTGTCACATACTGTTTATCGGCTGTGATGAATGCGTGCAAAAGATGGAAGGCTACTGTTCGCTGTGGTGCAATTTATTTGATCAACTTCCACAAGGGATTAAAAAGTATTACGCGCGTATTCTAAATCGTTATTTCCGTCCGGCGCAGTTTAAGAAAAATCGGTTGCGCTCTAGGAACGCGTAATCAATATCCACCCGCTTCTTATTTTGAGGCCAGGACGGGAATTGAACCCGTGCATGGCGGTTTTGCAAACCGCAGCGTTACCACTTCGCCACCTGGCCAATGCCAGATACTTTATCATTTAGCTATCGCATTACCAAGCTAAGTTTGCTATTATCAGAGCCGCTGCCGGGGTGATGGAATGGTAGACATAGGGGACTTAAAATCCCCAGACTTAAACAGTCGTGTGGGTTCGAGTCCCACTCCCGGCACAAATTTGCTTGTTTTGGGTCATTAAATAATGTACACTTTTGCACGACCAATCCGCCTATAGCTCAGCTGGTAGAGCAGGTCGCTCTTAACGACAAGGTCCCAGGTTCGATCCCTGGTGGGCGGACAACGGATGGCCCAACACCAAGTGCGTGTTGGGTTACGCGTTAAAAAATGCGTGGGTGGCGTAATGGTAGCCGCGTTGGTCTTAGGAACCAATGGAGCAATCCGTGGAGGTTCGAGTCCTCTCCCACGCACAAAGAAAATAATAAAGACCGAAAGCGAATACTTGAAGCTTTCGGTCTTTATTATTGTGCGTGGGAGAGGACTCGAAGAACCTTTTGAGATATTTGTGAGGCTCCGCCGAGACAAATATCCAAAAGGTGTACAGCGCCTGTAAGGCGAGAGACTCCTCTCCCGTAAACTTAAAACTAACGACCGAGATTCCTATTTCTGCTCCTCAATCTTTCTCGATAGATCATCGATATATTGACGCGCTCGTTCTCCGCCGTCCACTTCAAAAACAAAGTTAGGAATGTACTTTAGGTTACTGCGCTTTTTGATATGATCGCGCAATTCTGTCCCTGCACGTTTCATAAATACGAGCGCATCTTGTTCGCGATTATCGGGAATTGTGGTGAAAAAAACAGTCGCGTCTCGAAGATTTGGTGAGACTGATACGCGGGTGATAGTGATCAGAGGATTTGGATTAGCTTCAGCTACGACAAAAGTCGCTACCAATTCACGCAACAATGATTCCACTCGCTCAGTCCTTTCTGACATATTAAAAAATACTATGAGATCACTGTGTCGTAGGCCTCAATATAATCACCGGCGCTGATTTCGGTTCTGGTTGCAAGCTGCATACCAAACTCGCCTTCACCAGTGGAAGAAACATTGGATTTTGCCTGCTGAAGATTTTTGATCTCACCGTGGCCAATCTCAATATCGCGACGCAGGATACGTACATTCTGGCCGACCTTTAACACACCTTCATCTACTCGACCACCCAGTACGTGATTATGCTTTTGCACGCTGAAGTGACGAATAATTTTTGCCCGTCCAGTCACGATAACTTCTTCGCGCTTTGGTGTCCGATTCTTAAGAGCAGTATTCAACCAATCAGAAAGTTCGTAAATGATACTGAAAGTGTCTATCTCCACCCCAAGTCTTTCTGCTGAGTCCGCTGCCGCTCGTTCAACCTTGACGTTGAAGCCAACAATAATCGCGTCTTTAGTAGCACTAACATTCTGAACATCCGCTACGTTCACATCACCTACGCCTTGCCCAATGACGCGAATGTTGATGCGATCTGATTGAAACTTCGCTAATTCGTGCAATACAGCATCGATTGTGCCAGCTACGTCTGCCTTGATCAGTACTGGTATTGTTGGTAGATCTGAAGCCGTCATAGCAGAATCGTCTTTAGAAACACTGGTTCCCCGAATGAGTTCCTCCGCCGCTTTTTTGTTTTTAACAACAGTAAACTCGCTTCCTACTAGTGGCGTTTCATTCCATCCCACAATACCAATCGGAGCTGAAAGACCGGCTTCTTTTATAGTTCGTCCCAAAAAATCTTCCATTATTCGAACAGGAGAGTAAGCACTGCCGGCGATCACAAAATCACCAGTGCGCAAAGTACCATCTTGGATGATCAGAGTAGCGGTGTTGCCACGTTTCTTATCCAGACGTGATTCAATTATTTTGCCGGAGGCGTTTGTTTCGGGGTTGGCTTTGAGTTCTGCCAAATCAGCAGTTAGAACTACTAGGTCGAGCAGGTCACTCACCCCAGTACCTGCTTTGGCAGAAATCGGTGCCCACGGGATATCACCGCCCATTCCTTCGATGTAGATACCGTTCTCAATGAGAGAGGCTTGTGCTCGCGGGATATCAGCACTTGGCTTGTCGATCTTGTTGATAGCAACGACAAACGGAATGCCGGCTGTCTGGATACTTTCTAGAGCCTCTAGAGTCTGCGGCTTCACACCGTCCTCTGCTGAGACGACCAAGATTGCCACGTCTGCAACGTCGGCTCCTCGTAGACGCATCTTCTGAAAAGCCTCGTGTCCTGGGGTATCAAGGAAGGTTATTGATTCATCAGCTCCGTCTTTGGTGGTGTGGTTCGCAACATAAGCAGATAGGTGTTGCGTAATGCCACCGGCTTCGCCAGCGACAACGTTTGATTTACGAATGAAGTCGAGCAGGGTAGATTTACCGTGGTCAATATGACCCATTACCACCACGATGGGCGGTCGTTTAACAAGACTGGCTATAGGGGAGCCTTTTGACATTGGCGTTACCATAACACAGTAAGCTTCAAGCGTATAGGGATTAGCTCTTAGAAGCAGACAAAAATTACTTCCAATTCCTGTCCACTGGACGCTGGAGACTAAAAGCTATACGCTACGTGATTATGTTTAAGGACTGGTTTAAAAAACGGATTTATTTGGACTACGCGGCGGCCACGCCGGTGCGTAAAGAAGTGCTTCGCGCAATGCGGCCTTTTTGGAGTGAGGTCTTCGGAAACCCCGGCGCTATCCATAAAGAAGGAATGGTTGCCAAAGCGGCAGTGGAGGAAGCTCGTGAAGTTGCGGCGCGAACGCTTCGCG
>Ga0155127_18_pt6 | contig 16064 bp, 19 predicted proteins | sample RifCSPhighO2_01_FD_106095 | JGI IMG/M metagenome (GOLD analysis project Ga0155127, IMG submission 106095) | Candidatus Kaiserbacteria bacterium RIFCSPHIGHO2_01_FULL_46_22
ATTTCCAAAAAGAACCTTAGGGACAGTTGTTTTTGACAGTACTAATGACGACGTTATTAAAGATAGTGTTGAAAGAATAATGTCAGTCGTCCCGGACATTAAAGTAGTCGAGTTTCACAACTACGGCCATTTCTGTATTGAAGACATGAAAACGGAGGCATTCCCAGAACTTCTAGAAGAGTGTCTAAAATAAGTCACTAAACTGTAAAAAACGCCCTCGCTAAACCTTTCCATCGATGGAAAGGTTTAGCGAGGAATTCCCCGGTACCGGTCGAGTCCGCCACGGCTGGGCATTATGCCACCTGCGCTCAATATGTTTTCTAGAATATTTAATAACGCCGTATAATCGGTCTTATTTTTACGGAGAAGTTTAAGTAGGTTGTCATAACAACCTGTCTCTAAATTTTTACTAAGCCGGCTTGCTGTGGCTAGACCGACTTTCAAAGTGTCAGCGATGCGATAGAAAGAATAGCCATGGGTGAGCATTACTATGATCGCGATTCGCTTGGCTAACATCATGCGCTCTTCCGGTCCAAGCAACTCCCTTAAAAACATATCAACTTTGTCTACACTCAATCCGCTCAAGCTTTTGTCTAGCTGAGTATAAAGCTTATTTAGCTCTATTTCTTTGAGTTTTGATTTATTAAGACGAACCATAGTTAGTTATTGAATTAAATATAACACAAACCTTTCCATCGATGGAAAGGTTTGTTGGTATGTAGGGGTTTGCGTTATGATGGACGGATCGTATGCACGACTACAAATACATAGACACGCACGCGCATTTGAATATCAATACCTTCAATGACGATGTTGAGGAGGTGATTGATCGTTGTCGAGAGGAAAGTGTAGCGGTTATAAATGTTGGGACACAAAAAGACACCAGTAAAAGGGCAGTAGAGATTGCGACCGAGGCCGATAATTGCTTTGCAATTATCGGCCTACATCCCGTACACACTTCCGCTTCCTATCACGACGAGCAGGAACTGGGTGAGAATATGAAAACGTTCACCTCGCGCGGTGAAGAATTTGACGCTGCCTATTATCGCGATTTGGCGAAGAATCCAAAAGTAGTAGCGATAGGGGAATGCGGCCTTGATTATTATCGGTTGGAAAAAGCTACACGGGCTGTGCAGGAAAAGGCGTTTATCGAGCAAATAGAGTTGGCGAATGAACTCAACTTACCTTTGATGATTCATACCCGCGATGCGAAAGGCAACAGTGCTTCAGCTAAAGCCGATGCTGGGGTAGGGAATGTTTATGACGATACTTACGAAATATTAAAAGCTCACAGTAAGGTACGCGGAAATATTCATTTTTACGCCGGTAATTGGGAGCAAGCCAAAAAGTTTTTTGATATTGGATTCTCAGTCTCTTTCACTGGTGTTATTACGTTCGCGAAGGACTATGAGGAGGTTGTTAAAAACGCGCCACTTGATCTGATTCACGGGGAGACGGATTGTCCGTATGTTGCACCAGTCCCGTACCGAGGACAGCGCTGCGAACCTTGGATGGTAAAAGAAGTTTACAAAAGAATTGCTGATATACGCGGCGATAACGAAGAGAAGGTCAGAGAACAGCTGATGGAAAACGCACGTCAACTATACAAGTTACCTGGCGTGTAGTATCTTCTTTGGCAGGAAGGAGAAGGCGATGTGTGAAAAATGTGACTTCTTGGCAAGTCGATCTGACATTGTTGGGGTGGACCAGTATTCTGTAGCAGAAGGACAAGACTGGTGGATGGAATGTTTGCGTCCCAAAGACCATGCAGGTCCACATCTAATTCGGCGTCATTCAGGCGAATATATTGCCTGGGAGTATGACGAGGAGTGTGACTGCCCAGATTGTCAGAGCGAAGACCCAAATGATCGGTGCCTGTTCTATGGCGAAGTGGAAGAGGCAGAAGCAAAGCTGCTGATCGAATCTGCAACGCGCGGCAGTCCGCACAAAGACGTGGTAAATGACTATTTGCTTTCAGAGCATTTTGCTGAGTGGAGCGACGAAGACAATGCTGAAGAATAATAAGCCCGTGGCGTATAGCGTCACGGGCTTAAATATTTTTTTAATCAAAAATATGGAGCAGGTACTGGTCAATGTCTCGTTGAGGTAGATCGTAGAAATGCTGATTTTTGTCGTGGAGATCTTCAGCCAACTCTTGTCCAACAAATCGCCAGTGCCACGGCTCAAAAACATAGTAAGCATTGCCATCTGGATAGGAAAGAGTGAACCCATACTTGTGAGCGTTTTCAACCATCCATGTATAAGCTGGTGTTGAGGCGAATCCTTCCAAGCCACCGCTTAAACCGCGGGTCGTAAAATCAATGGTAGTGCCAAGTTGGTGTTCAGAGAAACCTTGATCAGCTGAGAAAGTATTAGCACCACTGCCGTAGGTGACAGTGTAGGCTCCTTTCAAAGATGCTTGATCGTAGAACGAACGGTAAGCAGATACGACCCAAATCTCCACGCCATCATCTAAGGCGTCTTCCATCATATCTTCAAAGAAACTGTTGGTCTTACTATGCAGTTTCAATTCTTTATCTTCAGAATATTTCCATTTTGCCTCGATCTCTGTCAGAGATTCTGGAATGTAATGCTCGTTGAGGAAGTAAACCTTGGAGTATTTCTGCAGGAGCTCTTTGTCAGTTTTGGAAAGTTTATCGAGATCGGACACGGTACCAGCCAACTCGTCAATTTGTTCCTCCATCGCGTCGTTACGATCCTTTTCACCGCGGAGTCGGTCTGTGGTATCAAGTAGTTCATCAGACGTCATAGCAAGTTTGCCAGAAAGCTCCTCGATAACAGCACTCTTCAGCGTCAGTTCTTCGTTCCGCTTGTCAATTTCGATGTTGAGGTTGGCTTCTCTCTTCTTAGCTTCCAAATGCTGCCACCAGAAAAAACCACTGCTCCCGATGATAGCTAGGATGAGAAGAATTATCAGATAGGTTTGACCATTGAATCTCATATATTGTCTAGTAATTTTAGCATAATTGAATACAGAAACCGCCGGCCCGAAGGGTCGGCGGTATTGTGATCAACGTCATACTTGACCCATCTCGTGTAGGTCAGGCTGTGCGTCAACGAATATCAGGTCATAGTCGAGTATTTTTCCGCTCACTTGAGCGATCATCGACCGGGCACTGCTCTCGGTCGTGTTGTAGGCGATGGAGACTGCTGTAAGTAACATGTACATAGCCCGGTGCCAAATGATCAAGGCATTGTAATTTGGCCCGTACTGAGCGTTTTTGACATAGTGCTCGCTCTCTCGCACTGCTTTGGCAAGGTTCACTACCTCGCCACTATCCATGAATTCAATCAGGTGCAAGTATATTTTGGCACCTTTCAGCCGACCATTTTTAGGCGGCGGCTTCCTGAGAATGAAACCGATGTCATCAAGAATGGCGCCGGTCGGGGCAAACTTTGTCATGTCTCTGCTTGCTGTCACTGGGACCTTGATCAGTGAGTTATTGTGGCGGCGGAGATGGTAGAAACGCATGGTGATCCCTTCGAATGTCTCTGACTCAATAGCAACAATCTTGCAGAGGCCGAATCTTGGGTAATTGACCAGTTGGTCAATTTTGAAAGAACGCTGTTTCTTAGACATTTTTCCCTCCTGGATGGTTTGTCTGCGCGAACTATAAACCTATTGAATAAGCCCGTCAAACGTGGTATGGTAGCACCCATTAATAGTTGTTAGATATCAAATGTCTGAAGAAATAATGCCAGCGGTTGAGGTAGAGGACGAAGCTATGGACGCCAAAGAGCGTCAAAGCTACGAACTCGCTTTCCACATACTTCCAACGATCGCTGAAGAGGAAGTGCTTGAAGTGTTCGAGGCTATCAAAGCAATGGTGGTCAAGAAGGGAGGTGAGGTTACTGGTGAAGAGGCACCTGAACGTTTCGATCTTGCATATGAGGTGGAGAAGCACCTAGAAGGCAAAAATCGTAAGTTCAAGACCGCTTACTTTGGTTGGGTACGCCTGGAAGCAGTTCCAGAAAGTGCGGTAGCCATTGCTAAGGATATGGATTGGAATAATTCCGTAATGCGCCATCTTCTCATCAAGTTAACTCGTGTTGAAGAGGAAAATCCTTTCCGTTTCCATGATGCGATCCGTGATCAGAAAATGGTAACTACAGTTGAAGACGGAGAAGTAGTCCTTGATTCTGAAGAAGCAGCTGTTGTGGCTGAAAAAGACGAAGAAGTAGACGAAGTTGCTCTGGATAAAGCTCTAGAGGAAAAGGAGGTATAATTAGAGATTATAACGGCTAAATTACCTCTTCTATGTACATTAATAAAGTGATGCTCTACGGTAACTTGACTCGCGATCCCGAGAAGCGGGCGCTACCGAGCGGTCAGGGAGTCTGTTCGTTTGCTATTGCTACCAACCGTACCTACACTGACAAAGACGGCAAGAAGCAGGAGCAGACTGAATTTCACGACATAGTGGCCTTCGGGAAGCTAGCTGATGTAATGGGTCAGTGGCTTAAGAAGGGTCGTCCAGTCTACCTAGAAGGACGTCTACAAACACGTTCTTGGGAACAAGACGGCGTAAAGCGTTATCGCACTGAGGTAGTCGCAGACACCTTCCAGTTTGGCGCAGATGCCGGACGTGGCGGAGCCGCTTCAGACTCTACTGCACCAACTCATAGTGATTCAGCACCGGCTGGCTCAAAACTACCTGATTATCCAGAAGAAGAGATCAACCCAGAAGACATCCCATTCTAAACCTTCCAAAATCGACGAAATTCTTGAGCTTCGAAATTTTGTCTCCCGCGCCGTAGTTCTATCTACGCCTTGGTCGACAAAATTCCTCCAGCTCGTCGAATTTCATTCGATTTAGAAAGTTTTCATTAAAATAATTTATGGAAAAAGAAAAAAAAGACACTCTAAATCATATTGATTACAAAGACATCACCAGTCTACGTGCACAAATCAACCCGCACGCTCGTATTCTTTCTCGCAAGCGAACTGGCCTAAAGGCTAGCGCTCAGCGTGACCTCGCTCGTGCCATCAAGCGCGCTCGATTTATGGCATTGCTGCCGTACGTTTCTCATTAGAGAGAAAAACAAAAAGCGCCGGACCTTTGGTCCGGCGCTTTTTGTTTTTAGGCTTTTTCCATTCGTTCAGAGTAGGTCGCCGTTTCCGTGTTTATAGAAATGATGTCGCCTTCATTTATGAACATTGGCACCATTAGAGTCGCTCCAGTTTCCAAGGTCACTTCCTTTAGCGCGCCTTGTGCGCTGTTGCCTTTAACTGCAGGCATTGCTTCTTTGACCCGAAGCTCTACCTTGATCGGAACTGTAACTCCGATTATCTCATCATTAAAAACCAATGCTTCAATATCAGAGTTGGCCTTCATAAATTTCGCAGACGAACCGATAGTGTCTGGAGAAAGGGCGAAGCGCTGGCTTTTGTCGCTTACATCATGAAACCAATATTCACCCTTGCTTTCGTAGATGAAAGTTATGGTCTTTTTTTCAAGTTCAGCTTCCTCAACAGTCTCGTTTTGGTGGAATGAATTTTCAACCACTCGACCTCCTTTTAGGCTCTTAAGTTTGGTTACGTTGACCGGTTTGCGCTGTTGTTTGCGGAAAACGTGGCTAGAAACAACGAGATATGGCTCATCGTTCCAAAGTATCACTTTTTTCGGAAGAATTTCGTTATAAGATAGTACAGACATAGGGCACAACGATATCCCATTATGCTTGGTTTTTCAACCACTGATCAAACAAATAATCTATCGGATGAGGAGATTCTGATGCGTTCACGACGTGAACCATGGCTTTTCGCGATCTTACTCGATCGTTATCAAGAGGCATTTTTACGCAAAACTCGCGCCATCGTTCGTTCTCCAGAGGATGCAGAAGAGATCGTGCAGGATGCTTTTACTAAGATTTACTTAAACACTGAGAAATTCACTCCGCAAGAAGGAGCGAAGTTTTCTTCCTGGGCTTATCGTATCTTGCTCAACACCGCGTTTACTCTTTATCAGAAGCGAGTTAAAGAAGGTCAGCGGTTTGTGAATCTGGATCCAGAATTCGAACATTTGATCGGAGAACGCTCTCTGCACAGCGGTTTTGAAGAAGAGCGCGATCTGGTTGAGCGGATATTAGTGCGTATGCCTGGCCATTTCGCTAGCGTGCTTCGTCTTCACTACATTGAACGGTGGAGCCAAGAAGATATTGCGGCACAAAACGAGGAAAGCGTTGGGGCAGTGAAAGCTCGTGTACATAGAGCCAAGGAGCAATTTCGGCGTCTTTTGGCCACCGTAACCTAGTCGCGTATTTCGTAGTTAAAAACAATGTATCGTATGGCAAATATTAAACACAAGGTAATGAGGCGAGTGTATTACATCTACACACTACGGCGTCTGAAGCACCCGCTGTTTGTTCATAGTGCCGTGGTGGCGGTCTGTTTCGTTGCGTTATCTCGGGTTGTGTCTATACCAGACGTTTTTTCTAATATGCTTGAAGTAAGGGTGGGGGAGTTGGCTAGCTTTTGGATTGGCGCGTTCGCCAATACCGGTATGTTGCCGTTGGTATTGATAGGCGTGATTATGTTCACAGCTCTCTCATTGCCGTGGCGTTGGAAGAGTCATGAGTTGGATGAACTGACATTCAGATTGAATTAAATACAAAAACCGGCGGCCGCGTTTGACGCGGCCGCCGGTTTTCATTCGATTTTGGGAGTTTTAAGCTTCTTCCTTCATCGCTTTACGAATATGTTTCAAGAGGTCGTTGGTTACCTTAGGGTTTTCGCGTAGGAAAGTACGTGCGGCGTCATAACCGCGGCCTAGTTTAACCAGAGTAGAGTCGTCGCCCCCAGGTGGGGTATAGGAGTAGCTAGCGCCGGATTTCTCCACAAACTTGTACTTTTCACCAAGTGCCAAAAGCTCACCTTCACGACTAATACCTTCATTGTAGATCAAATCAAATTCGGTCGAACGAAATGGCGCAGCAACTTTATTTTTCACTACTTTTACGCGGTGACGGCCACCTACCACTTCTTCACCTTTTTTGATTTGCGCAATGCGACGGATATCGAGACGGACAGATGTATAGAATTTAAGCGCCTTGCCGCCTGGGGTTGTCTCTGGGTTGCCAAACATCACGCCAATTTGCATGCGGATTTGGTTGATGAAAATCACCACTGTACTTGATTTAGCTACGATTGCGGTGAGTTTGCGAAGTGCTTGACTCATCAGTCGGGCTTGTTTGCCAACATGCATCGCACCCATTTCACCTTCGATCTCATCGCGGGGAGTGAGTGCTGCCACGGAGTCGATGACGATTACGGATATCTTGCCGCTTCGGACTAGTGATTCAACAATCTCAAGCGCCTGTTCGCCGTTGTCTGGCTGAGAGATAAGTAGTTCTTCAAGCTTCACGCCTAGCTTCTTGGCGTACTCTGGATCAAGGGCGTGTTCAGCATCAATAAAAGCACAAATACCGCCCTCTTTTTGAGCCTCAGCGACTACGTGAAGCGAAAGGGTCGTCTTACCGGAAGATTCAGGACCAAAGATCTCAATGATACGACCGCGCGGCAAGCCGCCAATACCAAGCGCATCATCAAGACCGATTGAACCCGTTGGCACGGCATCAATATCAACCTTCTGGGCGTCGCCGAAGGTCATAATCGCTTCCTCACCAAATTTGGTTTTAATGCTGCGTAAAGTTTCTGAAATATCGTTTCCGCCGTCTTTCTTCTGAAGGGTTTTCGGTTCCGCAGTCTTCGCCTTCGAACCAAACTTTTTAGCCATAATATGAATTTACTGTTGTTACTTTGACAATGAAAGCTCGCCGGTAGCAGATGAATCGTCTGGCATAAAAACCAACGGTCGTTCAATGTGGACCGCCCGGCCGTAGCGGTCACGAGCGTCGATACTCATTATAGTATAGCCATTTTCTAATACCACCGGTTCACTGAAATTGCCCTCAGGATCAGTGGCGATAGGGCGGCCATTGATGGAAAGTGCGGTGATATTGGTAGCCGTACCGTTTAGTGTCACCACGCGGTCTTTATATACCACGGCTGGTTCAGGAGAAAGAACCACTCGCGGTCCTTCTATAATGAAACGTGCCTGGAAACCTACATACCACACGCTAAGCAACAATGCTGTGCTGATGGCACCGATTTTAACCAGTCGGGGGAGTAAAAGAGGTTTGTATCTGATTGGTGACATACTAGATTTCAACATCATTATCCGCACTACCGCCGGCTCCGAGTACGTCACGTGGTTTTGATCCATCTTGTGGTCCAATTACTCCGCGTTCTTCCAGGATGTCCATAAGTCGGGCAGCACGGGAGTAGCCGATACGTAATTTTCGCTGAAGGTATGAAGTTGAGGCTTTACCAGCTTCGGTCACTGCTTGTTTGGCTTCTTCAAACAGATCGTCATCATCACCGCTACCCATTGATCCAAAGGCCGCCTCGCCACCGTTACCGCCGACGTTATCCAAATCAATGGAGTCCAGATCATGGTCACCAGACTGACTCTTTAAGTAGTCAGTCACACCGTGAAGTTCTTCTTCCGCAATGTATGCAGATTGGAGACGAATTGGTTTAGCCAAGTCACCCGAAAGGAAGAGTAAGTCACCGGCGCCAAGGAGTTTTTCAGCCCCAGCGGTGTCAAGAATAGTGCGAGAGTCGATTTGTGAAGCAACCTGCAGAGCGATACGTGAGGGTACGTTGGCTTTAATGAGACCAGTAATAACGTTGACTGACGGGCGCTGAGTAGAGAGTACTAAATGGATACCGACTGCTCGCGACATCTGTGCCAAGCGAACGATACAGGCCTCTAGTTCACGTGGATACGCACTCATCAAATCTGCCAACTCATCAATGAAGATAACGATGTAAGGCATCGGTTCAGGCATAGCCGCGCGCTCTTCTGGGGTGGCGTTCTTAGACAGTTTTGCCTTTGCTGGTCGGTATATCTTTTCGTGGTAACTACCGACGTCACGCACGCGTTCTGCCTGCAAGATGTCGTAGCGTCTTTCCATCTCCTTGATTGCCCACTTAAGCGAAAGAATGGCTTTCTTGGCTTCAGTAATTACTCCTGTTAAGAGATGAGGAATACCATTATATAGAGTGAGCTCAACTCGCTTCGGGTCAATCATAATGAAACGAAGTTGTTCAGGACTATTACGGAATAGTAGCGATGCAATGAGTGCGTGAATAGTCACAGACTTACCGGAGCCGGTTGTACCAGCAATGAGACAGTGCGGCATCTTGGCCAGGTTTGCGAAATGCGGTACGCCGGTGATGTCTCGGCCTAGTGCGACCAAGAGCGGTTTAGGGCTGTCTGCGTACTCGGCACTACCAAGAAGACTAGCGAGACCAACGGTGGTTTTTTGGGTATTCGGTACCTCGATACCAACTAGAGACTTGCCAGGAATCGGTGCTTCGATACGAATCGGAGAAGCGGCTAGAGCTAGTTCCAGATTGTTCTGAAGACCAACAATTTTTGAAATACGCACACCTTCGGCAGGTTTGAGAGCAAAACGTGTAACAGAAGGTCCAATCGATACTTCGTCCATCTCCACTTCAATGTTGAAGTTTTTGAGGGTGCGTTTAATTATGTTCGCGTTTGCCTTTACGTCTCCACTTTGTGATTTTCCTTTATCTTTAGAAAGTAGGGAAAGTGGCGGCGGGTTATAAAGACCTTCGAAAGCCGATATCGTGAAATTGGCTCCTGTGTTTGCAAGACCAAGTCTTTCACTAATCTTAAGTTTTTCCTCCGGCTTTTTTTCTTCCGTCGCGGCAACAGCTTCATCCTGATCTTCCTCCGACACCGGCAGGTTGTTGCTCATTATAGAAATATCAAGGTCTTCTTCGTCGTCCACTGCGTCAGCACGACGAAGGAAGGCAGGTAAGCGGAAACCGATGTCGAAAGTAAGGAATAGACCAACCAATGCAAAAGCACCCAGACTGACGCCAGCTGTGATGGTTCCAAATAAAAGAGATAGAGGGCTTTCGATCAGTGTGCCTGCAAGTCCTCCCAAGTCTTCCTGATACAAAGCAAGAGAACCCAGGGCAGACAGAAAGATGAGTGTGATACCAATTATTTTGGAGACACTGACCCGCTCGTCTTCGCGCGGACGCATCATTGCATAAACATAAAAAAGACAGGTAAGCGGAGCCAGGTAAGCTCCACTACCAAACACTGCTTCGAGACCCCACTCAGTCCAGTGTCCAGCCACCCCAGCCATGTTAAGTAAAGCCAGAGTAAAGAATATAGCCAGTACTACAAAAACAACCGCGCCGATCGCTTGTTTGGTATGCGGGGACAGGTCGTCAAAAAATGATCCTGAGGCGACTCGCAACTGATGCTGCCTTGAAACCGGTTTCTTCCTTCTAGCCATAGATAAAAAGCGCGAACAAATTCATAACTTTCACACGTAATTTTAGCACGCGGGAGAGACTATATTTGTGTATAACGCGTCTCTGTAAATAAAGATGTTGACGGGGCCTGCTAAAGGAATATACTGTCCTTAAGAGTTGTCTTATAAATGTTTAGGACAAATAAAAGGACACAATTATGGACACAAGAGACATCATAAAGGCCACAGAATCTACTAAAAGACTTGTTCAAGATGAGTCGTATTATAAGTATATTTTCAAAAAGACAGAAAGAATTGTCTCTGTGGTGTTTTATGTCGCTAACAGTTTGGAAAAAGACAATCGGACAGAACCACAGCTAGAAGACATATTAGAGACATCGCGAGAGGTGCATAATGCGATTTTGCGCACGCTCGAGACTCGTTCTCATTTAGCAGAGGAGTCAATTCGTAACGCCGCTCATTCACTCATTCGTCTAGATAGTAAATTGAATGTGGCCGCCGCCAGTAGTGTAATTGCTCCGGAGGTACTGCACGTCATTACTGCCGAAATTGATGGAGTTTTGCGTGGTCTAAATAAATACCTTGTGCGCACTACAGCCTTCGATGATCTGGATTACAAAGTTATGCCAAGCTCAACAACAGCACGTGAGAGCGCTGGGCGAAAAAGCAGGGAAGACGAAGGAAGGGAATCAGGATCGTCGGATAAAGTCGAATCAAGTAAATCAGAAGCAGATCGTCGTGAACGCATCAAGGTCGTTCTTTCTGCTAAGGAAGAAGCAACCATTAAGGACATATCTGACATAATCACTGACGTTAGCTCCAAGACCATTCAGCGCGAACTAAACTCTATGATTGAGGACAATCTAGTTAAAAGACAAGGAGAGCGCCGTTGGTCGAAATATTCGCTTGTTTAATACGTACAAAGTAGAGACTTACAAAAGTGTCCCTGAACTTTTATAAAGGACATTTATAAAATCAAGGACAAAAATGGTGAATCTGTGCCCAAGATCAAAAAACGCTTATTTTTCAACACCCTTTACTACTTATCCATTGCGTTTTCTAATAATTTAGTAGGTAAGATGAACATTATGAAGTCGTCATATATGGCAGGTAGGTAAGGCGTTTTTTTGTCGTGTTGGATTGACCGAAACGGCAATTTAACGTAGTCTTGCTTGGTTTTCTTGGGCAGGTTGTCCACAGTAAACTAGACGTACAATATCTTGCGTAAGCTATATAATGTACGGAATGTGCTCTAGCACGCTTTTTTCATAAGAGGGAAGCAATAGGGTATGTGTTGTTTGAGAACTGAATATTTACTGACTTTCTGTTTATTCCACTCTACATAGATATATGTAGAGTACTCGCTGTGATTCTGAAACTCCCTTCAATCTATCACCGGATTGCGCATTGGTGTCGATACCTTGCGATCGCGTTTGGCGATTAGGTCAGCCCTTCTAGGAAGGGCTGACTTTATCGCTGGACGTGCATCGCGATGCGCGGCTGGCATATTCTCGATCTGATTTAACCGATCGGATCGTTAATATGAATTAATTCATATTATAAGCCCTAAGTTAACCCCGGGATTTATCCCATAACTTTATAAAGTTCAATTATGACTTTAACCCACAATATTGTAGCTAAGGCCGCTGTGGCTTTCGTTGCAGTAGCACTAGCGTTCTCTTTGGTTGCTCCGGCAGCTAAGGCTCAGGACGTTTCTGCAATGAGCCTTGAACAGCTCGTTGCATTGGTAAATCAGCTACAGAGTCAGCTTTCTGGCTCTTCAGCTACTACCGGCTCTTGCTCTTACACTTTCACCCGTTCCCTTTCAACAGGTTCAACTGGTGCTGATGTAATGAACTTGCAGAAGTTCCTTAACATGAGTGCTGATACTCAGGTATCAATGTCTGGCGCAGGTGCTCCAGGTATGGAGACTTCTTTCTTCGGTCCAGCAACAGCTGCCGCAGTATCTAAGTTCCAGACCAAGTACAGCGCTGACATCCTAGTACCAGCTGGTCTAACAAGCCCAACTGGTTACTTCGGCCCATCTTCAATGGCTAAAGCTAACGCACTTTGCGCTGGCGGCACTACTGGTGGTGGTTCTACCTCAGGCGGTGACCTAGAAGGCGGTGCTGGCTCTATCGAAGAGACTGACATCGTTTCTGGCCTTTCCAACGAAGAAGTTGGTGAGGGCGACGAGGATGTTGAAGTTGCAGCTCTCGAAATCGAGGCTGACGACGGTTCTGATATCGAGATCACAGCTGTAAAGCTTGACTTCGATGATGAAGGAACTGCTAACAACGATGACGACTTCGAAGAATACGCTTCTGAAGTATCCATCTGGTTTGGCGACGAGGAAGTTGCTCGCGTTGATGCTGATGAGTTCAACGATGACAACGACTACGGCAAGACCATTTCTCTAGACGAGGGTGTTATCATCCGCGCTGGTGAGACTGATGAGATTACTGTAGCTGTTTCTGGCCTTAGCAACATTGATGATGCTAGCGCTGGTGACTCTTGGGATGTTGACTTCGAGCAGGTTCGCTTCCGCGACGCTCAGGATGCAACTATCACTGAGACTGTTACTGAAGACAACGTAGTCTTCACTTTCGAGTCATTCGCTACCGCTTCTGATCTTGAATTCAAGGTTACTAACGGTGACGATGAGATCAACGACGCTCGTTCAATCGAAGTTTCTTCGACTACTGAAACTGATGGCGTAGAGATCCTTTCCTTCACTATTGAAGTTGAGGGTAACTCTGACGTTACAGTTGATGAGCTTCCAGTTATCTTCACCTCTGTTGGTGCTGATATCGACGCTATCGCTCAGGCTGCGGAAATCGTAGTTGACGGTGACGTTGTTGGTTCTGAAAACATCGCTTCTACTGCTACCACTACTTCTACCGTTGTCTTCGATAACCTTAACTGGGAAATCGCAGCTGGCGAGTCTGTAGATGTTGTAGTTCGTGTTGATGCCAACGAGTTGGCTGGTACCTTCACTGCTGGCGACACTTTGTCTGCCTCAGTTAACCCAGATCACGTATCTTGGGACATCGAAGATGAGGAGGGTGAGAACGTAGAAGCTGGTGACAAGACTGGCTCTGCTTCATCTGACGCTCATGCATTCTTCGCTGATGGTATCCAGGTATCATTGGTAAGCACTGACGAAGAAGTTGTTGCTGGCGACGGCAACGATGACGACTACGTCAAGTTGACTATCAAGTTTGACGTTACCGCTTTCGGCGAGACCGTCTACGTTGATGACACTATGGCTAACAAGGTTGGTTCTTCTACCGCTGGCAGTGCCTACGGTGTAGACCTATCTGATGCTGCTGGTACTTACATTGCTGCTGCTTCAAGTACATTCGCTCTATCATCAACTGCTGATGATGAGGGTGATGGCTACGAAGTACAGGAAGGTGAGACTGAGACCTTCACTCTCGTAGTAACCGTACAAAATGCTGCTACTAGCACATTCGACGGCGACTACGCACGTGTAGTTCTTACTGGTATCGGTTTCAACACTGATAACACCTCAACATTCTCTACTTTCACTTCAAACCTTGCTAACGAGTTCAAGACAGACTTCGCTTTCATCGCGAACTAACCTGACTTGATCGTTCGTACAGTTTGACTGTGTGACGAGAAGTGCAAAAAGCCCCTCCGGGGGCTTTTTGCGTATTTAAACAAAACCGCCGCCTGGCTTTGCCAGGCGGCGGTTTTGTCATGTTAAAATTTCACAATGTTTAATAAAACTTTTTACAAATTCCTCTGGAGCTTCTTACTCGTAATAGTCATCTCCTTGTTTCTCGTCCTAGTAGTCGGCGCCACCGGTTAGAACAAAAAACTTCTGGACGCTTAAAGGTTGCTTTTCCTTCATAATCTGATAAATTGGTCCCTGACAGGTTCAGAGACAGTCGGTTCGGTGTCGAAAAGGGCATCGATTGAAGAATCACTTGATTCGCCGGCCTAGGCCGTACTCCTAGAACATTTGGATACGTGGTCGAGCCGTCCTTAAACGGCCTGTCGAAATTCCATAAAATATAATGGCAATTACTAAAGCAAAGAAGCAGGACATCCTGGCTAAGCTTGAAGGTGTTAAAAACGATTCAGATTCGATCGTTTTCGTATCCTTCAAAGGCTTGCCGGTAAACGATGCAACTGCAATGCGTGCAGATCTCCGCTCCAATGGAGTTGGTTATTTTGTCGCCAAGAAGACCTTGATGAAGCGCGCCTTCGATGGTGCCTTCACTGGCGAAATGCCTGCGCTTGATGGCGAGATCGCTGTTGCGTACAGTGCTGACGCTATCGCTCCGGCCCAGAACATTAAGACTTTCGCTACCAAGTACAAAGACAACTTGTCTATTGTCGGCGGTGTTTTCCAAGGAGTGTACAAGAATCGTGAGGAGATGACTGAAATCGCTTCGATTCCACCACTTCAAGTACTTCGTGGAATGTTCGTCAATGTTATCAATAGTCCGATTCAAGGATTTGCAGTCGCCCTCAATGCAATTGCAGAGAAAAAGTCCGTTTAGATTTAAAATTAATTCATTATTATGTCTGAAGAAGTAAACAACGAAGTAGTCGAGGAGACCACTGCGGCTCCAGCTGAAGAAGAGAAGGCGGAAGTGCCAGCTGAGTTCAAGAAACTCGTTGAGCAGGTTGAAAAGATGAGTGTGCTTGAGCTTCACTCACTTGTGAAAGTACTCGAGAAGCACTTCGGTGTTTCTGCACAGGCCGTTGCTGTAGCTGGTCCAGCTGCTGCCGGCGCTGCCGAGGAAAAGGATGAGTTCACTGTTGAGCTTACTGAAGCAGGTGCTCAGAAGATCGCCGTGATTAAGGTGGTTAAGGAAGTTCTCAACCTAGGTCTCAAGGAGGCTAAGGATATGGTTGATGCCGCTCCTTCTGTAGTGAAGGAAGGTCTAAAGAAAGATGCTGCCGAAGAGCTTAAGAAGAAGCTTGAGGAAGCGGGCGCTAAGGTTACCCTTAAGTAATCTCAGTTCTAAAGGAAAAACGGGCTGAGCGTAAGCTCCGCCCGTTTTTCCTTTGTGCTATAATCGCGGACACCGATATGGCTACTGATTCGCTCGCAATTCTGTTTGGAAGTATAGCCAGAGTAAAATTGCTCCGTTTCTTCCTGTTTAATCCGTCCAAGGAATTTACCTTTGATGAGATTAGTCGTCGCGCTAAGCTCGTACGACGTACTGCACGTACCGAGATGAACGCTCTCGAGCGAGCAGACATCATCAAGAAAAAACAAATCTACCAACAGCTAGAAGGACGCCCTACTAAAACTCGCGTGCATGCCTACGCTATCAATAAAGATTTTGGTGAGTTGCAGGCTTTACAGACTTTTCTCTTTGAGACTGCACCAATAAACGGCAAGACTCTTCTAAAACATTTGCGCAAAGCTGGGCCACTAGACTTCGTCTGTATCTCCGGCGTTTTTCTGCGCGAGTTTGAACATCGGCTGGATGTGATGGTGGCAATGAGTAAACTGTCTGATACCAAGGTTGAGAACGCTATTCGGTCCCTTGAGTCGGAACTGGGAGTTGAGATTCGCTATGCCGCCTTTAACTCTGAAGACCTCAAATATCGGGTGGGACTGTACGATAAATTGACCCGCGATGTGTTTGATTATAAGCACCAAATCATCGTCGATAAGCTTGGTATTCGGGACGAATTACACGGACTTAGGGGGTAGGGCGGGAGGGAAGGGCGGGTGG
>Ga0155127_15_pt2 | contig 12310 bp, 12 predicted proteins | sample RifCSPhighO2_01_FD_106095 | JGI IMG/M metagenome (GOLD analysis project Ga0155127, IMG submission 106095) | Candidatus Kaiserbacteria bacterium RIFCSPHIGHO2_01_FULL_46_22
TTCATTTCTTCGGGCAATCTTTGCCAAATCGCTTCCGTCACGAAAGGCATAAATGGGTGAAGAAGTTTGAGAGATATAACCAAACATTCCTGCAAAGCTGCTTGTCGAGCAAGTTTTGCCTTCATATCCCCACCGTTAAGGATAGGTTTAGATTCCTCAAGTACTTTGGCTGCCAATTCATCCCAAACATAGTGATAGGCTTTTTCGCCTGCTAAATAAAGACGAAAACCTTCAATATCACCAGACACTTCAGCCACTGCTTTTTGTAGATCTGTCAGGATAGCCTTGTCGCTGTCGCTATACTCGATTGTGCTATTTCGCTCGAAGTCGGCAGTGCTAGACAGTACGAAGCGGCTGATGTTCCAAAGTTTGTTGGCAAAGTTTTTGTAACCACGGATCTTGTCTTCAGACAGGGGTACGTCGTTACCGGGTGCAGCGCCTATTAGTAGCGATAGGCGAGTGGCGTCGGTACCGTATTTAGCAATCATATCGAGTGGATCGATAATGTTACCAAGAGATTTAGACATCTTACGACCTTGTCCGTCGCGTACCAAACCGTGTAGATAGACTTGTCTAAATGGTACTTCACCTAGCAGGAAAGTACTCATCAATATCATTCGTGCTACCCAGAAAAAGAGGATGTCATAACCGGTCTCCAGAACGCTGGTTGGATGGTAGGTTTTAAGGTCATCAGTTTGTTCAGGCCAGCCGAGTGTGGAGAAGGTCCACAGCCCAGAGGAGAACCAAGTATCAAGTGTGTCGGGGTCCTGCTCCCAACCGTCTCCTGGAGAATCGATTTGTACCTTCACTTCATTATCTTTAAACCAAGCTGGAATACGATGTCCAAACCAAATCTGACGTGAAATGTTCCAATCACGCAGGTTGTCTATCCAGTGGTAGTAAGTTTTATTGAATCGGTCAGGAGCAATTTTAATTTCTTCAGTTTCCACCGTCTCACGCATTCGTTCCTTCAGGGTCATTACTCGGCCGTCGGGGAAGGTGACCGCCTTGTTGACCGCAATAAACCATTGCGCCTTTATTTGTGGCTCAATCACTGCTCCGGTACGTTCCGCTGTTGATACGTTGTGTGTGTAATCTTCTTCTTTTTCTACTAACCCTTTTGACCGCAATTTTTCAATAATCGCTTCACGCGCTTTGCTAATATGTTGACCAGCAAATTCTCCAGCAATAGGCAACAGAATGCCTCGTTCATCGATCACTTGTTCTTTATCAAGCTTGTGACGTCCGGCGATTTCAAAGTCTGTGACATCGTGCCAAGGAGTGATAGTCATTACGCCGGTACCAAACTCCATATCAATAGCTTCGTCCTTGATAACAGTAGCTGTGATTGGTCCGTTGATCCATTCTAGTTCGATTTGTTGACCGTGTGTGAATTCCTTATATCGTGCATCATCCGGATGCATCACTACATACTTATCGCCGAACTTAGTCTCTGGACGTGATGTACCGATGACAAACGGACCGTATTTCAGATAGTAAAACTTTTCCTTGCGCTCCTCATAAACAATTTCGTCATCAGAAATGGTGGTTTGGCCTTTTGGGTCCCAGTTTACGATGCGCTCCCCGCGATAAATAAGTCCTGCCCCGTACATCCTTATAAAAGCTTCCATCACGGCGCGGTAACGCTTTTCATCAAGTGTGTAAGAGTAACGACTCCAATCAAGCGAAGAGCCCATAGCTTTCGTTTGTCCAATTATTGTATCTTTGCTTTGTTCCGCAAATTCGGAGACGCGTCTTAAAAGTTCTTCACGTCCTAAGTCGTGCCGAGTTTTTTTCTCCTTTTTATAAATCTCACCTTCAACTTTTGATTGAGTTGCGATAGCAGCCGAATCTGTCCCCGGTAACCAGAGTGTCCTTTTGCCGTTCATTCGATGATAGCGCACTAAAGCGTCTTCGACTGCCAACATAGCAGCGTGTCCCATATGAAGCACTCCTGTAACATTTGGTGGTGGAAGAACGATCGAAAATGATTCCGCGTCTTTTTTTGTCACACCCTTTTCTATACAAACGTCTGGGTTAAAGTAGCCAGATTCCTCCCATTTTTTATACAAAGCTTCCTCGTTATCCTTTGGGGAGTAGGGCTTTAAAAAGTCGGGATTTATAGCCGTTTCTTTAGGTTCCATATCGTTGAAATTTATCACGAAACCCCTTCGTCGGAAAGCGACCGGTTGCCAGAGGCACGGATCAGAGAAAAGGCTTCATCGGCCGGTGTTACGGCGTCCTGCGATCGTGCGTGTCCCGCTAGAGCAATCATAATGCTGTTGTCGGTGGAGAGTTTTGGGTCAGGCAAGTAAAGAGACAGCTCGGGATATTCTCGCTTAAAGAAGTCAGTAAAGGAATCACGAAGGTGTTTGTTGGCAGAAACACCTCCGCCTAATATTAAAGATTGAATGTTGTATTCGCTGACCGCACGTTCGGTTTTTTTCAACAGGACTTCTGTGACAGCATCTTCAAAGTCACGGGAGATTGCTTTTACTTCATCTTCCGATAGTTCTTTATCTTGTACCGCATATCGAACTGCAGTCTTCAATCCTGAAAAAGAAAAGTCTAAGTCGTTTGAGTCGAGCATTGGGCGGGGGAGCTTTGCGAACATAGGCAAGTTGGACGCGCGGGCTTCACTGGCGCGACGACTGATCTCTGGTCCACCAGGGTATTGTAATCCCAAAAGACGCGCCACTTTATCAAAGGCTTCACCAACCGCATCGTCGCGAGTCGCACCAATTTTTTCGTAACGGCTCCACTCATTCATTTTTATCAGTTCGGTGTGACCTCCAGAGATGAGTAGGGCCAAAGCAGGGAACTGTAACTCCGCAAGATTGGTGCCGTCAAAAACCGAGGACAAAACATGACCTTCCATATGATTGACTGGCACTACCGGCACATTCCAAATCAATGCCAAAGCCTTAGCGAAATTAACACCAACCCAAAGAGTTGGTTCGAGCCCAGGGCCGGCAGTGACAGCGATCTGATCAATGTCAGGCTTATCATTCTCTTTTACAAAAACAGATAGCTGTTCGAAGAGTTCAGGTTCACGATCCAGCATTACTTCTAGGGTATCCGGAACTGTGAATGTTTTAACTTGATTACTTTTCAACTCCTCGGCTTCTTTCAGAGCTTTTTGCAGCATCGGTACTAAGGTCTTGGCATGTTCGCGTTTCGCCACAGCTGGAAACACCCCTCCGTATTCGCGGTGAATGTCGATTTGTGAAAATAGGGCATTGCCTAGTACTTTGTATTCAGCACTAGGGAAATCACCCGTAGCCTCAATGAGGGATACGGCAGTTTCGTCGCAGGAGGTCTCAATCGACAGAATCTTCATAAGTAACCAATATATTGTATAGTTAGCCGGTATGCAAAAAGTCATTACCCATAGTGGTCCCTTTCATGCCGACGACGTGTTCGCTGTGGCGACACTTCAGTTGTATTTCGGAGTAGATAATGTGGAAGTAACACGCACTCGCGACGAAGCGGTTGTTGCGACTGGGGATGTTGTATTAGACGTGGGTGGCTTATATGACCCGGATCGTCAGCGTTTCGATCACCATCAGGTAGGTGCTCCGGTGCGCGATAACGGAATTCCTTATGCGGCCTTTGGTCTGATTTGGAAACATTTTGGTGAGAAGGTGGCTGGGAGTACATCGGTGGCGGAGATGATTGAAAAGTCCCTAGTCCTTTCTATTGATGCCAGTGACAATGGAGTTTCTGTCTATAACTTAACTGAACTTGAGGTGAAGCCAACCACTGTCTCCGATATTGTTTCGCTATTCAATCCAGTGGAAGGTACCGCTGCCGATATTAACGCTGCGTTTCTATCCGCTACTACTCTTGCTCGAGATATACTTTTGAAATCTATAGGTCGGGCCAAAGCCAAAGAAGTGATGAAACAAACCGCGGCGGCGGTCTATGAAGCATCTGCTGAAAAGAATCTGATTGTGTTTGACGTACCGATGTCTAAGGCTTTGCTGATTGACTATCCGGATACAGTGACGATGGTTTCTCCAGATTATCCATCCTCTAGCACCAATTGGCTTGCTACTGCCATTCCAAAAACACATGGTTCATTTGAATTAAGAAAACGTTTTCCTGAAGAATGGGGTGGTTTACGCGGAGAAGAAATAGCCAAAGTATCGGGTATTAACGATGCAGTATTTTGTCATCGAGCAGGTTTCCTGTTTGTGGCTAAGAGTCGAGAAGGAGCTTTGGCTGCAGCGGTCAAGGTTCTTGGTAAATAAACTGTAAGGGAAAAAGGTAAAAGTCGGCAGCTTTAATAAGTCAGAATAGTCCAAGTCGTATCGGCTGCTCAACTTAAGAGGGCATTGCAAACTCAAATGAATATGAGATAGTGCTGCTCAGAACCACCGTTCACTCATAATAGAAAAGGGGAGCCAGATGTTTCTTAGTGAGAAAGAGATAATCGAACAATACGTCACGCAGGAACGGTTTTTCGAGATTCTAAAAGCCGAAGACGTGGTAATCACTAAGTGTGGTATGGGTAAAAACTCTGTCGGCGAGTTTTTGTTTGTACGAGTAAAGTGGTGCGGAAACTTCAAATTCTATGCTCATTGTCCAAGGTGTGAGAGATTCCATCTAGGTCCATACCCTGGCGTTAGTTTTTTCGGGATGGGATTCGACTCACAAGATCGTCGTTTTTTCGAGACTGAGTGGCGTTTCCACGGCGCCCTATCGTCCTCTATAAACACTGGTTTAGCCATAACGTCAGAGACAGTTTTCCAAGAAATAGAGAAAAGGAGACCCTTACAGCATTCTGCGCCAACCTAACGGTTGGCCTTTTTTTGTGGTGACCGGTACAAGACTTGAACTTGTGGCCTCAGCAATGTCAATGCTGCGCTCTACCAGCTGAGCTAACCGGTCGGTGGCAAAATACTAACACAAGAAAGTGGGGGATGGAACACAGATAAGAAGCAGCATGAATGAGTTTGTTTTTATGAAAGTTATGCAAGACTAGTGGCAGAAAGCAACTGAATTAACTGATATAATGTCGAGCGTCATTGTTAGCTTAACCAAAAACAACATGATGGAAGAAAACAACCCAATGGCTACTCCAGAGACTACACCAGCAGAGCCTATGCCTGCTGCTCCAGAGGCTCCTGCTATGCCGGAAGAACCGGTAGCTCCAGAAGCTCCAGAGACACCGGAGACTCCAGCTGTGTAGATATAACAAAGCTCGCAAGGGCGAAATCACAAATCCCCGCCAGCCCGTAAGGGCTGGCGGGGATTTGCGAGATTACCTTTGACAACTGCCAAAGGTTGGTGCACCATAGCGCCCAGATAAACAAACAGCAGGAGACGGAAATGTTAGACAAAACAGAAGTTGCCTATCCGACAGTCCAAGACTCCGAATTCAAGAATTTGGTCCTTGAACAGATGGATTCGCTCAAAATATATGCCTTAATCCTGACAAAGTCTAAAGCTCAGGCCGAGGACCTTAGTCAGGATGTATATGTTACGGCAATCACGCACCAAGATCAGTTCAGGATGGGAACATATCTGGGGCCATGGCTGCGTACAATAATGAAAAACCAGTGGTATGGTTTTCATAGGAAACATCGGCGAGAAGAGCTAGTGGGTGGCGATTTTGTTGAGCTGCTCACAGCAGAGGATGCGAACCTTCATGATCTTCTGATTGCTCCACAGGAAGATCTTCAGTTCGAAGAAAGACAACAGGCGATGCATGATTTGCCGCTCTTGGCGTGTTTGCACCAAGAGCATGCCGATTCACTAATAGCCGTTCACTATCTGGAGTTCACATACGAAGATGCTGCCTTCCTATTGCGGGTCAATCTTGGGACTCTTAAGTCTCGTGTAGGCAGAGCTGCCAATAGAATCAAGCAGTTGAGGAGTGATCAAGTAATCAGGCCTTATGATCTGTCAGCTTGGGGAAGGGCTACCAGAGAAGTTGCAGTGGACGATCCGTATTTCCCGATAGCTCAGGCGTACGAGAGCATGTATGCGTTCATAGTTTCAAATATCGGCTTAACTAGCGTGGACCGTGGCCTCATCAGAGCCAATGCTCGGTAACCCCAACAATCTTGCAGGCCGCGTTGAATGAATTTCATCGCGGCCTTTTTCTTAGGGTACTTAAATTTCCAGTTTGGCGGAAGCGGAGAGATTTGAACTCTCGAAGGCTTTTACACCTTGGCGGTTTTCGAAACCGCTGCACTAGACCACTATGCGACGCTTCCGTGTCGCATAAGCTAGCATTTTTCGACATTTTTGATAAGATGTGGCGACTTGGTTGTGCCCTCAAAAGCTGGCCAATTTAAGATTGGCCCCATCGTCTAACGGTTAGGACGCCCGCCTTTCACGCAGGAAATCGGGGTTCGATTCCCCGTGGGGTCACGAGTACAGAAAAGGCGCTTTCCTAAGAAAGCGCCTTTTCTGTTCGTGACACCACGAGCCTGTCTGCCAGTGACAGACAGGCAGGGGAATCGAAGACCTTGCCTGGTATTTCTGGCGCGTCAGCTAATAGAAACACCGACAAGGTGTACTGATCATGTAATGATCGATTCACCACTGCTTCATCTCCTTAACGCTAGTATTTGAGCATTAGCAGATAACCGAAACTATTATGTTGTCTTGGTCGTTGACGTTCTTCGTACTGGCAGTGATTGCTGCTATCTTCGGTTTTGCCGGAATCGCTACAGCAGCGGCCGGAATTGCCAAGATATTATTTGTGGTCTTCCTGGTGCTCTTTATCGGCTCGTTCTTCTTTAGAGCAGCTGGTAGGGCAGATCGGGTATTGGATCGCAATATGTAAATAGACCTCTGAAAACGCCGGATATCCGGCGTTTTCTTGTTATGAAACAGGGTATATAATGCTCATAGGAACATTATTTTCTAACCCATTACCTTACCTATGGAGGATAATCAAAATACTAACGGACCGGAGACAGAGTCTATGTCAGAAACCCCAGTATCGTCAGACGCACACAAGGAAGAGGACAGAGACGATCATCATAAAACTCTAATGGGTGTACTGGCTTATCTCGGTCCACTAGTCCTCATTCCATTCTTAGTTGCTCGTGAAGATTCTTTCGTTAAATTCCATATCAAACAAGGTGTAGTCCTCTTTATCATTAGTCTTTTAGTGTGGGCAGCCAGCGTTATTATGTGGTTCTTGATGCCGCTTTGGGCGATTGTGAACTTTGCGGTGTTAATCCTTGCCTTGATCGGTGTGCTTAATGTTGTAAGAGGAAAAGAAAAGGAGATTCCTCTGGTGGGGCATTATAGTGCCAAGATTCACATCTAATTGACGATGTCAGAAACTAACACTAAATCGACTGTAGCCGCGTATTTCAAGGAGGTTATCTACGGAGGTATTGATGGAATAATTACCACTTTTGCGGTGGTATCGGGATTTTCTGGTGCAGCACTGTCCAATGATGCAACTGTTCAGGCATCCTTCGTCATTGTGCTTTTGTTCGGGTTGGCCAACCTCTTTGCAGATGCAGTGTCGATGGGATTGGGTAACTTTCTTTCTGTTCGCGCAGAGAAGGATCTTTACAATGTACAAAGAATCAAGGAACGTGAATTGATACGCCGCGATCCTGAGCTAGAAGTTGATGAGACAGTCGAGATAATGATAGGGAAAGGATTTTCAGAAAACGACGCAAGAACACTCGCTGCCATTTATCGTCATAATGAAGAGTATTGGCTCGACTTTATGATGAACAATGAGTATGAGATGTCGGATCCTCGTGGTGATAATCCTGCTTTGACAGGGTTTAGCACCTTTGCCGCCTTCTTGGTATTCGGCTCCATTCCACTCCTGCCGTTTTTCTTCTTGTCTGACGCATCTTCCTCTGCGTTGTTTCAGGTGTCTGCGGTCGGAACTATGATTGCCCTTATCCTCCTAGGACTCCTCAAGTGGCGAGTGGTAGGTACCAGCTTATGGCGTTCCGTTCTAGAAGTTGTGCTGGTTGGATCAGTGGCTGCTGTAATAGCCTTTATGGTGGGCACATTTTTCAGTATTTAACAGGTAGTGCCCAGTGTTATACCGCTGCTTGTACCAACCTTTTCCACAGCTTTTACACAGAAGAGCCCCAAAAACTTCGTTTTTGGGGCTCTTGACGCTTTTTTGCAGAGTGCGAAAATTGTCTTAGGTTTGCGCATGTATTGGTCCACGGGACCTACAAACACTGTCGTCTTGCGGCTACGAGCCGGCAGAAGCAGACCGAAAGCTCTAGCGTTGTACGACAAAAGGCGCGGCAAAGCCGCTCCTTTTGTTATCTCAGAACTCGTTATTTCGTCTTCAAGGTCACGTAGATGTCTTCCAAGGCGCGCACTGCATCACCAGCAGAAATATTATTTTGGTGGTATTTGATATTTGTACAATCACCGGCCGCCCATATTCCCGGCACTTCTGTCTTTTGTGTCCAAGGATCGATTTTTATACGTTTGTATTCGTCTAGTGGAATAAGGTCTGCTGCAAAATCCGAATTAGGAATCATACCAATTTCTACGAATACACCAGCAACTGGAAGTAGTTCTTCCTCACCAGACGCATTTTTATAGCGAAGTCCGCTGACAAATTTGTCACCAACGATTGCGGTTGTCTCTACTCCGGTTAGCCCTTTCATATTCGGGTGAGACAGAACACGCTCAATAGTCACAGGATCAGCTTTAAAGCTTGTACCGTGGTGTAGTAACGTGACGCTTTTAGCGTAAGCGAGCAATTGCGCCGCAGTTTCAAAACCAGCATTACCGCCGCCAATCACCGCCACATCCTGTCCTGCAAACAAAGGTCCGTCACATGAGGCGCAGTAGGTAAGGCCTTTATTCTCAAATTCAGCGGCACCCGGAGCCGTGAGTTGCCGACGTTTTGAACCCGAAGTAATCAATACCGCTCCGGCCGTAGCAATAGAAGCGTCTTCCATTGTGACAGAGAATAATTCTCCGGTTTTCTCCAACTTTCTGACCAAAGTTTTTTCCTTGACGGTCAACACTTCGTCCGCGTAAGCGTACAAATGTTCACGAAAGCTTTTGGCCAAGTTTTCACCAGAGATGCTATTTGTTCCAATCCAGTTTTGAATATCGCTTGATACAGTGCTTTGTCCACCCCATTCTTTGGTGATGAGTAGTGTTTTTAATCGCTTACGTGAAGCATAGACTCCAGCAGCCGTACCAGCCGGTCCACCACCAATAATTATCAAATCGTATTCAGGCATTAAACTCATTTATTAGTTTTAATTAGGGAATATTTTAACATAAAAAACGGTCGCCGCGTTTGACGCGGCGACCGTTTTTAATTTAAGAAATTACTTGAGTTTGCTACGTCGCAGGAAGGCTGGTACGGCGCCCCAGTCGTCATCCTCACTATCTTCATCTACTGGATCAACCGGCTTCGATTCTTGTCTGGTGATAGTCGATTCCTTTGTCATCATTGGTTCGCGACGAGGTGGTGTTTCCGTCACAATCGGTCTGTCTTCTGTTTCTTCACGACGGGGCATAGAGATAGAATTGAAAATTCTGCCTCGTACGCTAACCTCTTCTTCGCGATCAGCATTTTCTATGCTGCGTTCAGCTCTTGCAAGGGGGGAAGTTTCTCGCCCTTCGCGCCCTTCCGGGAAGCCTGTTGCGATCACTGTTACTTTCACTTCGTGCTTCTTCAGTTTGTCATCCTTGATGGCACCGAAGATAACCTTGGCGTGTGGGTCGATTGACTCAGTAATAACACGCGCAGCATCTTGAATCTCAAGCATACCAAGATCGTCGCCACCTGCTACCGCGAAGAGAACACCGCGAGCGCCATTGATAGATACTTCAAGCAAAGGCGAGTTAATGGCAGCTCGAGCGGCTTCTTCCGCACGCTTGTCACCAGAGGCGGTACCGATACCCATCAGAGCTGAACCGGCACTCTCCATCACGCTTCGAATATCAGCAAAGTCCACGTTGATAATGCCGGGCATTGTGATCAGGTCGGCAATACCTTCGACGGCATGTTTCAAAATATCGTCACACATTCCGAAAGCATTCTTAACAGTAGTGTCCTTGTCGACTATTGCTAATAGTCGATCGTTTGGAATGGTGATCAGAGCATCAACTTCGCGTTGCAATTCTTCGATCCCTTGAAGGGCTAGACGCATTCTTTCCTGACCTTCAAATAGAAATGGTTTAGTGACAACACCAACAGTAAGTGCACCACTCTCACGAGCGATCTTAGCAACCACTGGAGCAGCTCCGGTTCCTGTACCGCCACCCATTCCGCCGGTTATAAAAATCATGTCAGAGCCCTTGAGAGAGTTGGCGATTTCCTCGCGAGTTTCTTCAGCTGCGCGGCGTCCCATATCAGGACTACCACCAGCACCAAGACCGCGGGTTAGGTTTTTGCCGACATGAATCTTTTTCTTAGCGAGGGAGTGATGTAGGTCTTGAGCGTCGCTGTTGATAGCGATAAATTCCACACCTTTAATTTTCGACGTCACCATGTGGTTGACGGCGTTGCCTCCGGAGCCACCAACACCCACAACTCGAATGCGGGCGAAGGATTCCACGTCTGACTTAATTTGCTCCATAGAAAAAGATTAGATTAACAACTCCACTACGCACACTCCCGTTTGCGTTAGTCCTAATGATACAGATATAAAAAAATCTGTCACTATATTGACAGAGTTGAGTTTCGTGTGATTGCCAACCAGCTCTTTGGCTTGGTCAAATTCTTTTAAGGAAGGAACTGACTAAGCCAATGGAGAATAGAATTTTTGGCTTGTTTTGCAATACCGATACCACTGTCTTCTTCCTTCTCGCTGGCTCCCCAAACGCACAAGCCGTAGGCTACGGCCCAGGATGTGTCGCGCACTTTGCCGTTCTGACCAGGATCAAGAGCAGCAACACGCGCTGGTAGGCGCAGCGTTTGTTTGGCCACTTCTTCAATACCGGAAAGATTGGCGCTTCCTCCGGCTAGTATGATGCCGGCTGGCAGAAGCCCATCACGTTTAATGCGCTTCAAGTGATTGTCGATCAGTTCGAACATATCACTGAGGCGTGATGTGACAAGATCGTCTAGCTTTCTTTTACTGTAAGATCCTCCAATACCGCGCTTTACCTTCTCGGCTTCTTCAAGAGGAATTTTAAGTCCAAGGGCAATGTCGTTAGTTATGTCACTTCCTCCTACTGGAAATATCTTAACTGATACTGGCAAACTGTTTTCGAAAACAGCAATCGAAAGTGTTTCTGCGCCAATGTTAGCCAACACACAACCAGCTCTTTTTTGTGCCTTAGATAATAGAACAAAGCTAGAAGCGAGTGGGGCAGTGGTGGCGTCTTCTACAATTAAACCAGCCGATTCAACAGCGTTAATCAAGTCGCTAATGTGTTGCTCGATCACTGTTACAAACATTGCATCTACCTCCAACTTGGTACCACGGAGTCCGTTTGGACGACCGAGAACAGGCTCGCCATCAAGGGTAAAGTTGATTGGAATGTCGTGAAGAACTTTACGGTTGGGAATGTGTTCCTGAATTCTTTCCGCACTGTCGTTCATCACTTTATCAATATCACCCTCAGTTACTTCTGAGTCTGCGCGTGAGGTAATGATTTCTCCGTGAGAAAATATTTCGTCAACACCGATTGAGCTGGTGGCGAGATAACAGCGCTTAATAGGCAGCCCGGTTGCCTTCTCTGCCTCACGTACGGCGCTTCGTACGCTACGTGCGACGTCTCCAGCATTAACAACATAGCCGTTTCGAAGGCCACGGCTTTCAGCAGCACCAGTACCTATGATGGGGAGAGGGGCGCCGGCTTTGTCCGATTGTATTTTGGCCACCACTACCTTTACTTGGTAGGTGCCTACGTCTATGCCCACGATAATACGCTCCTTCATCCGCTGATTATAACATCAACCCTTGTATCAGCTTGTGGATTTATCCTTATTTCTAGGAATACTTTTCCAACAAACGGTTTTCTAAAGCATCCATCTTGTCTCCGTGATCGTATCCCTTTAGATGTAGCAATCCATGAATAAATAGATAAAGCAGGTGTTTGGAGTAAGAGTGACTCCAATCCTTGGCTTCTCGTTTAGCAACTGCTGGTGTCAGATAAATTTCTCCCGAAGTGTCAGTCAATGGAAAAGAAAGTACGTTAGGGATGTAATCTTTGCCGCGGGACTCTTGATTGATCTTACGGCCGCGCTTTTCACCAACAAAGTTTACGTAAAGAGAGTAACGCTTGCCTAAGACCTCATCTTTAAGAGCCTGGTAAGGAATTACCGGTGGGGCTTTTTTTACCGTGCTGTGAATGGTGATGGACATAAGGCGAATTATATAACGAA
>Ga0155127_15_pt4 | contig 7974 bp, 4 predicted proteins | sample RifCSPhighO2_01_FD_106095 | JGI IMG/M metagenome (GOLD analysis project Ga0155127, IMG submission 106095) | Candidatus Kaiserbacteria bacterium RIFCSPHIGHO2_01_FULL_46_22
CTATTCGTGGCGCTGTGCGGGATATGCGTCTTGCTAATGTGCCAGCGTCGGACATTGAAGTAATATCGACTGCAGTAGAACATCCGTCAGTTAGCGAATGTCTTAAACGTTTGGCGTCAGAAGGAGTGCGGATTGTCTATGCTCCGATCGACAACGAAGGAATGGTAATCGGAGAAGAATTTAAGAAACTACTATCTCATCGCACTAGACTGGTTACGATCGCCTATGCCAATAGTGAGACTGGGGTAGTGCAAGACATCAATCGGCTATCACGGATCGTGCGGATGTTTGAAAAAGAAAACGGTCTGACTATTCCATTTCACACTGATGCAGCGCAGGCACCACGCTGGCTTCCGTGTGCTCTCGATTCACTTGGTGTCGATATGTTGTCACTTGATGCAGGGAAATGCGAAGGTCCGAAAGGAATCGGTATTTTAGTAAAACGACCACGGGTCCAGCTAGCGTCAATTACAGGTGGTGGCGGACAGGAATCCAAGTTGCGTCCAGGCACAGAGCCGGTGTCACTTATCGTTGGTGCAGCCACAGCCTTGTCTTTAGCGCAAAATGAATATGAAAAGTTAAGTGTCACCACAGCCACACTTCGGGATCATTGGATAAAAGAATTAAGTAAGATTCCAAATGTGGTACTGAATGGTTCGAGAGTGGAGCGTCTGCCAAACAATGTGAATATTTCTGTAGTCGGACTCGATACCGAATTTGCAGTAGTAGCATTAGATGCAGCTGGCATTGCAGCTAGTACTAAGAGTGCTTGTTCCGGTGCTGGTAGCGGTCGTTCACAGGTTGTTTATGCTATGACCGCAGATGAAGCTCGGTCTATATCTACTATTCGTTTTACAATGACTCCATACACACGTTGGCGAGATTTGAAAAAAACTACAAAGGCTCTGCGTAATCATATTGAGAGGATGCACCAATCTGGATTGACTGAGTAGACACATTATTGCATCATAAGTAGTGAGATCAATACTGTAATTCTGTGAGCCTGCTTATTTCTCTTTCGATCTCAATTTAATCTTTTTACTGTGCCAAATTTTCACAATTTCACCACCCGCGCCAAGGAGGCTATCCGCAAAGCGCATGAGCTTGCTATTGAGCGCGGCCAAAATCATGTCAGTCCAATTCATTTATTGGCTGCTTTATCAATGCAGGATGAAAGCACTGTAATATCGATACTAGATCGACTTGATGTAGATATCATTGCTTTTACAGACCTTCTTCTGGAAGCATTAGAAGGTGCTGAGGTTGGCAGCCAAGTTGCTCAGTCATATCAGCTTTACCTCACGCCTGAGTTGGCACGAGCGCTCGAACAAGCTGGCAAGATTGCCGAAGGTTTGGGTGACTCGTATGTTGGCCCAGAACATCTTTTCCTTGCCACGATTGAATCTCCAGGACCGGCCATTGAAGTATTGCAACGATCTCAAATAGATAAGCGAAAGGTAACGAATGCCCTCAAAGAAGTCAGAGAAAATTCGGTAACTGATGCCGAACAGCCGAAGAAATTTCGTGCGCTGTCTCGTTACACTCGCAACCTGACCAAATTGGCCGCTGAAAATAAACTTGATCCAGTGATCGGTCGCGACACTGAGGTGCAGCGTGTTATTCAAATACTCTCACGACGCACAAAAAATAACCCAGTTTTAATCGGTGAAGCTGGAGTGGGTAAAACAGCGATTGCTGAAGGGTTGGCGCAAATCATAGTGCAGAGCAATGTGCCTGAGTCGGTTAAAGAAAAAGAAATCCTATCTTTAGACTTAGGCTTGCTTGTTGCTGGTACAAAGTTTCGAGGTGAATTCGAGGAGCGTCTCAAGGCGGTAATGAAGGAAGTGGAGCAGTCGGAAGGGAAAGTCATTCTTTTTATTGATGAGCTCCACACGATTGTTGGCGCTGGAGCCGCAGAGGGATCGATGGATGCGAGTAATATGTTGAAGCCGGCCTTGGCTCGTGGTGAAGTACGTATCATTGGTGCCACCACCCTTAAGGAATATCAGAAATACATCGAACGTGATCCAGCTTTGACCAGACGTTTCCAGCCAGTCTTTGTAAACGAACCTTCTCCGGATGATGCAATTGCCATTTTGCGCGGCATCACTGAAAAATACGAACTCTTTCACGGGGTGCGCATTACTGACGACGCCATTGTGGCAGCAGTGAGTCTCTCTTCGCGCTACATTTCGGATCGTTTTTTGCCTGACAAAGCTGTCGATCTGATTGACGAAGCTGCTTCAGCGCTACGAATCTCACTTGAAAATAAGCCAGAAGAACTTGAGATCACAGATCGCCAAGTACGCCGATTGGAGATCGAGCGCGAGGCTTTGCGTAAAGAAGAAGGTCTATCTCAAAACAAAGAAAAGATCAGATCACGTCTTGGTGATATTGAGGGTGAGATCAATGAACTACGTGACAAAACCAAGACCTTAGAAACTAAGTGGCTTAACGAGAAGGAAGCATTAGGCGATATGGGTCGTTTCAAGAAAGAGTTGGAGAGCTTGCGTCTAGAAGCGGACGCTGCAGAAGCTACTGCTGATCTTACACGGGCTGCAGAGATACGCTACGTCACTATTCCAGAGCTTGAAAAGAAGCTTGAGGAAAAAACTGCCCGTTTACGTAAATTACAACGTAGCCGCCGACTCCTTAGAGAAGAAGTAACAGAAGAGGATATTGCAGCTGTTGTATCACGCTGGACCGGTATTCCGGTTTCAAGAATGCTTGAGGCAGAAGCAGAGAAATTGTCTCGTATGGAAGAAGAACTCACGAAGCGAGTAGTGGGTCAGAATAATGCAGTGGGGTTGATTAGTGATGCTGTGAAGCGATCACGAGCTGGTATTGCTGATCCAGATCGTCCGATTGGTTCGTTCCTCTTCCTTGGTCCAACTGGTGTTGGAAAAACTGAGTTGTCACGCGCTCTCGCTGAGTTTATGTTTGATGATCCGGATGCACTTCTACGCATCGATATGAGTGAGTTTATGGAGAAGCACTCTGTATCGAAGATTATCGGATCGCCGCCGGGCTATGTTGGTCACGAAGAAGGGGGTTCAATTACTGAACGAGTGCGACATCGACCGTATTCAGTGGTCTTGCTTGATGAGGTTGAGAAAGCGCATCCAGAAGTGTTCAATATTTTGCTTCAGGTTCTCGACTCGGGTCATTTGACTGACGCGAAAGGACGCAAGGTAAACTTCCGAAACACAATCATCATTATGACCTCGAACATTGGCGCCGAGCATATTGATCGGATGTCTCACTTTGGTTTCCAGACGAGTCATGATGACGCTGCTGAATATGGTCACGCCAAGAGTAAAGTAATGGAGAGCTTAAAGAATTTCTTCCGACCAGAATTCTTAAATCGTCTCGATGAAATAATTGTGTTCGATATTCTTTCACCGGAGACAATAGCTGAGATCGTAAAGCTGCAAGTAAACAATGTCGTGGCTCGGTTGCGATCAAAAGAAATCGAATTGGTAGTCACTGACGAAGTTATGGAGTTTTTGGCACGTGAAGGATATGATCCAAAATTTGGTGCTCGACCGCTAAAGCGAGTGATTCAATCAAAGATCCTAACCCCAGTTGCCAATATGATGGTGGGGCAAGGAATGTTGAAAGGAGGTAAGGTGACAGTAGGAATTAAGAATGGCGAACTCATCTTCGATGTAAAGAAGAAGCCGCGTCGCACTCCTTCACCAGTCAAGATGTCGAGTGGGGTAGGGGCGTAGAGAATATTAAGAAGGGGACAAGGACATATACGATAGAAAACACGGGCGGGCCAAAGGCCCGCCCGTGTTTTCTATAGATAAAACGACAGCTCACGTTTATCCACCCGCACAGCTTGACACCTTGATATTTGTGTTGATTTATGCTATAATACTAGTAGTGAATTAACCCGAACTAAGGAGGTACGCCATGCGTGCTCTTGTCGCTCTTCTTATCGCAATATTCTTCGCTCCGGTCGCATTCGCGGCCAATCTACACCTTGATTTCCGGACCTTTAAGGTCCGGTCGCATTTCCATGAATCGGCTGCATCTCTCAAATGGAACGAGAAAATCTTTCCGTTTGAGTGGGCGTTTCGGTACGGAACTTCTTATGAAGAGATGTCCGAGCAACCACATCGTCGATTCGGTGGCCATTATGTAATGGTTACTACTGGTTGTGGTACTGCTCTGCAATGCGGCGTGTTGGTGGACCGGCGAACCGGTCGCATTATGGACAAGTTACCACTTGCAACAACCGGCTACGACTATCGCGCCAACAGCAATCTTCTCGTTGTGAATCCAACCGATGCCGAGACGCTCGCTAATCGCGAGTCGTACTACGACAAGGTGACGTACTACTACGTCTGGACCACAACCGGTTGGAAGCTTTTGGCCGAAGAAAAGTGGCCTGAGTCTCCGCAAGTCTCAACCGTTGAGGATGTTTCAGGGCTGGAGCAGGTCATCAACGATAAGCGCAAGATACCGATTCCGGTACTGCGCCGGAGCAAACTTCAAACTTTGTTCGAACAGGCCGATCAGTGAGAACAATCCCGCCGCCGACTCCAACGAGTTGGCGACGGGATTTTTTATTCTCGACTTATTCAATTGTCACCTCCACCACTCTCTCATCCACACCAAACTCATTATTTCTCTGTCCACCACACTCCACTCTATAAGAAGCAGTTTTTTCTGGAACATTAAACCCTTCACTCTCAGTATCACCCTTAAGCATAGCTTTATCTTTCCTAGTTAAAGCATAGTTACCAGCATCTTGTAGGAAAGGTAAACACTGTTGGTAAGCACTGCCGTCCCAGCGGAAGTAGAGGGAGACATCAGCAGACATATTAACTGATTTTACTTCTGACCAATCGAGGAGGACTTTACCATTACTTCCGATGGCTTTTGTTTCGAACTTCACGTCATTGGTAAGATTTGGTTTTTGTTCGGGGGTAGTTGTGGCCGGTTCAGTAATCGGTTCTTCGGTTGGAGTCTGCACCACAGGTTCTATTACAGCACTTGGTCGATATACATTGGTCACGATTTGCTCAAAAGCCGTCAATTCGTACTTGAAGGAAGTTTTATCGACGATAGAGGCATAAGTGGTTCCTTCGATGCCGTAGGTGCTTTCAAGATGGTGCGCAACCTCTGTTACTAGTTGATCAGGACTGCCGTAACCGCAGCGCCCATCAGAAACCATTGTCACATAGTCCGGAGACATTTTATTTTTGATAATAGCAGTGTACATAAATCCCCTTTCATATCCTTCAACATCTGTAGGGCAAGAAATGTCTGTGAATGGATAGATATAAATAGTCTCGATATCTGTCGTTGTCAGATTATTGTCTAGTGTTGGTAGGGCAGTCACACTGTCTCCAGTAGGCTCGCTGTCGGTAAATTTTGCGACGGTGTCCGAAACCAAGGAGAAGAGTTGAGACAAAAGTCCTTGCTCGGGTTCCTCAAAAGTCTCAGTCGCCATCCCCAAAATCTCTGTAGCTTTCCCTTTAAAGCCCAATTGTTCAAAGCGTTTCTGCATATGAGCAGTCGAAGTGAATTCGGGTATTGTAACTGCCTTAACTGACCCGTCATTAAGAGTTATTACATAATCGTAATACTCGTCAGCCAATACATCTGCATCAGGTTCTACCACTCGGTAAGTTACAGAAGCAATATCTGCTGCCTCAAACGGTGTAGCGTTACCCACGAATGAACGTACTAAATTGGAAGCAAGATTGTCTGGTAAAGCATTGTCATTATCTCCAATTTCGATCAAAGCTCCGCTCTCGTCTACGTATTCAATGGTATATACGTACTCGGGTACGTCTTGTCCGACAGCCTCACTGTATTTTACTGGCGGTGAGTAAAGACCATTTGAATAAATAACATCACCGTCACCGTTAAGTAGGACAGGAGTCTCGTTGAATAGCATATTCAAACTGCTTAGTTGTTCGTCAGTATAGTAGAGGGTTGGGTTTTCTAGAGTGGCGTTTATATCCGGGCGGTTGATCTCAATTTCGCCGGTCTGATAATTAACTGTAATGAGAACAGGCACAGTCTTTTTCTCTGCAAGTATTTCAGGTTCAGCTACCTCATCACCATCAAGCCACTCAAACCATGAAGAAAAAGAGGGAAGTGATGGCAATGCGAGAATAGCAGCACCGGATTGGCAGGAGATTGGGTAAGGGGGACAAAGACGCATCTGATCGCGTTGTTCTGAGGTGTTAGTATTTTTATTTTTTCCACCGTTATTGTTACCTGTGCTGTTTCCAAGAAGGCCGCCTAGAAAACCACCAACGATTGAACCAATTGGACCAGCAACAGTACCACCTATAGTTGCACCAATATTTCTATTTCTTGTATTGGTATTGTCATTATTATTTGGTTTGTTGTCGGTTGTATCAGGAGTGGTATCGGGATTTGTGTCTGAGTTAGTCTTTGTACCTGTAGTAACAGAGCTAGAAATATCTTTGTATGCATTGAAGCTTATGCTTTGAGGAGTGTAGTCCGGAGCTTTACTCCCTGCTCTGATGCCGAAAGTTTGCTCGTTAAATTTACCTTCTCGCAGAGTGGTTGAGTTAGGGTCGTCTCTCATTGCTGTAACTTCTGAAATGGTGTCCTTAGACGCTCTGCCTTGCGAGATGGCAAGACTTACGTTGGTAAAGTCAACATAGCCTTGCATATTATCAAGGCCTGTCATTACGTGAGTTCCTGCGATCATTGACTTAGCCATCGTTACGTTGCCGGCAAAACCAGGTCTCTTCGCTGATGCGGCAACAACTTGATCGAGGGCTTGATTAAGTTGATCTTGAGTAAGTGATCTGACCGTGCAACCACCACAGTTTTTAAGAGCTTGATCTAAAACAGGCTGATACTCAGTGCTGGCCGCGACAGAGCGAATAGAAATATTTCTAGCAAGAGCTCGGTTTACTATTGATTCCATTGCAAGAACAGCTTGTGGATCTTCAGCCATTGCTAATCCAGCCGTTATCTTACTGTCCTCATCAGGATCGTCTGATGGAACAGCCGCTGGTTGTTGACCAGCACTAATGCGACCGGCATATTGAGCGGCTGCGTTTAGGCCAGTGTTAGGACCTAATACACTAGTTACAAAATCTTTATTTGCTTGTGTTACTGAGACACCCTTAGGTCCAGAATATGTCTTTCCAAACATCTGTCCGACAGGAGTGTCATCTGCGTTTTGTGTTTGTGTAGTATTACCGGTAATACTACTAAGACTGGCAGAAACTTTTGTTCCGGTATTAAGATTAGTGACCGACACTTGGTCAGTTTTCATATCGTATGAGACAGCAAGGTCATTATTTGCATTTGCAATATGACCAGCAACTTCTGATGAAATAGAGTCAAGACTTTTACTTAGCTCTGCCGAAGGTGCTCGACCGTTTTGATCAGTCCAACCACCCACTACTCCGTTTGTAGATGAGTTTAAGTCATAACTATATTGCCCAATATTGTTGTAAGCGTTTTGCGCAGCTTGATTTAGTCCAGAACCTGGCGTGGTGACACCTTTAGGGCCGGAATAAGAAGATTGTGCCCAACCTGCTTGATATGAGGCTACTGTGCCAGGAGTGGTGACAGAAGTGTTAGCTACTGTCTTCCCTGAAAGACCAAGTACGCCTGCTTGCTGCATACTCTGCGCTGCTTGTTGATAGGCTTGTGCAATATTTTTGGCGGTCGCAGCGTAAGCAGCAGCTGCGGATTTATTGATTGCTCCAACCGCAGCGTCTTCTACACTTGCTTTTGCAACGGCAGCGTTGATCTCAGCCTTCGCTACAGCAGCAGGGTAGCCAATGGTACCGGTAAGAGCACCTACTACTGTGCCTGGCGTCATATCTGGGTCATTTTGGTATGACGCATGAGTTGCTGTTGTGTCCACGTATCCACCCACTTCCGCCGCCGCACTAATCGCATCCGCCGCCGCGGCCCCAGCACTCAAACTCTGCACCGTCCCGTCACTCATAGCCACCTGAT
>Ga0155127_12_pt6 | contig 4441 bp, 6 predicted proteins | sample RifCSPhighO2_01_FD_106095 | JGI IMG/M metagenome (GOLD analysis project Ga0155127, IMG submission 106095) | Candidatus Kaiserbacteria bacterium RIFCSPHIGHO2_01_FULL_46_22
ACCAGAGTGTCAACACGATGGATAAACAACTCCAGGCGATTGGTGCTACTCCCGATGCAGAGACACGACGACTTTATAGACAACTCCTTTTCACTACACCCGGCATAGAGAAATATGTAACCGGAATCATTCTGCATGACGCGACGATCCGCAACCATACCGACGACAGTACGGCTTTTGTTGATTACCTGATTGCTAAGGGTATCATTCCTATCATTAAGGTAGACAAGAGCACCGTGGCGCTTGATGGTTTTCCTGGCGAAGTGGTGACTGAAGGATTGGACGGTCTGCGTGAACGATTAGACGAGTATTACAAAATGGGCGCGCGCGCCGCCAAGTGGCGAGCGGTCATTTCTATCGGTGAAGGCCTACCGACTCACGACAGCATCAAATTAAACTGCTTATTACTCGCTCGCTACGCACGACTCTGCCAAGAAGCCGGCATTGTGCCAATAGTTGAACCTGAAGTTATCTATGAAGGCGCTCACGATATAGCACGCGCAGCAGAAGTGACTACACTCACTCTGAAGACAATCTTTGCGGTACTGCAACAATATCGAGTCGATCTAAAAGGTGTGATTCTAAAAACCAGTATGGTTCTGGCTGGAAGTAGCAACGTAAAGCCAAGCACACCAGAAGAAGTAGCTGAGGCTACCCTGAAGGTTCTCAAAGATTGTGTACCAAAAGAAATACCAGGAATAGTTTTTCTTTCTGGCGGGCAAACTCCCGAACAGGTGACCGCTAACTTTAATGCTATCGGTAAAGCAGAGAAGGCAGGTGGTGGTTTACCATGGCAATTAGCTTTCTCGTTCTCACGTGGTATTGAGCAACCAGTACAGGTGGCCTGGGCAGGAAAGCCAGAAAACGTTGCTGCCGCGCAAAAAGTATTGGTAGAGGTATTGGAAAGAAATTGTAAAGCTGATCAGGGAGCGCTTTAAAAACAAAATTTGCCCGACTGGCAAAGCCAGTCGGGCGTTTTTGTGTCAAACAAAAGAAAACCTCGTCCTGCAACCATTCAAAGAATGTGTTCGCAGAACGAGGTCGAAACCATTTTGTTAAAGGGGTGTGGTCAAACCCCGACGATCAGTCGACGGACAGGCCGGCAACCATCGACATCATAATATCAGCTGACATCGGCATCGCCGAGAGCGTTCTTGCCCTGCGAACTGCCACCGCCCGGCGAGTCGTCGAAGCCGGAATCGGTCGCCATCATCACATCGTCCTTGAGGCCCAGGTCCACATTGGACGTGCCGGCGCCGTCGAGAAGCTTTTCGCTATGGCCATTGAGGCCGGAACTGGAATGCGTCTTCATCGGAAGTATCCTTTGTTGCTTTCCTCCTGAAGCTGAATTGTTGCAGGAGTGTTTATATTACACGATTTTGGTAGATAGTCAAGGGTTGCGGATGAAGACTCTTTAAACGCAAAATCCGCCAAATTGGATGGAGTTCGAGGCGGGCAAGGAAAATAAAGCGAGGTGAACTTCCTCGTTCAGTGAGTTTTACTTTCCGCAGCACAACGAAGAAATCCGCCGATTTGGCGGATTTTGTTATTTCTTCTGAGTGTAGTCTAGGTGAGTCCGAGTCTTACTATTGTATTTCTTTAAAGAAAGCTTCTTGCTTGGGTCTTTCTTGTTCTTGTTGTTGAAGCGAACGTAGTAGACGTCACCCTTACCAACGCCTTTAGCGTCGCCTTTGGAGACCAATTTGATTAATTTATCCTGTGACATAAGTGGCAGAATCCTAACAGAAAATCAGACTCTGGTCAACCAAACCGCTTGGTCCAGAGGCCAAACCCCATAGGCAAAGGGTGATATCTCCCCATAACCGTGCGGTGAATAGAGTAGGCCAATGCCGTTGTACTAAGCCTTCTTCCTATTTCACCCGCCAAAGAGCGCATATAGGTACCAGAAGAGGCTACACAATCAAATGTGGCAATCTGTACCAGTTCACCCCGATGGTGTTCTAGCCACACCTGCCAAGCAACTCTGACATCGCTCCGACGAAAGTCTCGTCCAAGCGCTTTTGATTCTTCCTCGACCTTTGGCATTAGTTCGATGCGTGCCAAGGCGTCTTCATAGACTTTTTCCGCGGAAACGGTTCTTAAATCCACCAACTTCAATTTATAAACTGTAGTCTCGGCAGTTGGAATCTCAATTTCTCCCAGACGGTTTTCAAGCGTCCAGATGTGAAGCGGTTTACCTTTAACTGTGCGTGAAGAAAACTTAGGATAGGGTAGAGCGAGCGCTCCCTGCAGTGACTTGGCAAGTTTTTGAAGTTGCAATTGGTTGAAATTAGTCGCTTCTTTCCAATCAACCAATCCCAAGATATCACCGGTGTCAGAAGTAGAACCCAACAAGACTTCAAACCGATATTCTTTATCAAGAGAATGATAACTCTCTTGGTTTTTACATTCTTCTCCAATCAAGATCAGCAATTTGCCACTAGCCATAGGATCTAGCCTGCCAGCATAGGCGAGTGACACACCAGTTAAGTCGGGACGAGTGGCCCGAAATTTCTCCACCGCCTGAAGAGGCGTTTCGCCAACGGCTTTTTCTAAGACAATATATTTCTGCATAAGAGTAGCCGAGTCAGTGAGCTTCTGGCTATCTATCTGGTTATATAGGCGTGTACTATCAAAATCAAGACAAAGCCCACAACCCAGGGAATGAGATTTCTTATCATCCCGTAATTATACCCTAAGAGAAAAGGCGGAGTCGCGTAGCGACTCCGCCTTGTTAAAGAACTGCGTATGCAGGGCCATTAGCCCCAGCAGCGCTTAGACGGATTCCACGGATTCGTGCCTTCCGTCTTGTAGAGGTGTTTGGCATATCCTAAATTGCCGTTCAGGGTATTGATGTCATACCCTAGTCGTGCCGCAGCACGCCGATGAATCGACGCGATAATCTGCATTGCACCAGTTGCGCTGGACCCTTCTTTATTTTTGAGGGGCCGTCCGTTATCGTCGTAATGATGAAATTCGGACTCACACCGCGCGATACTGACAAGCACAGGATAACTAGCAAAATACTTTCGTATCTGCTTTTCCTGACTGGCCTCAGCGTGTGTCGTGGTGGGGATTATCATCGAAATAACCAACCCCAGCATGACGCATACCTTTTTATACATTCGTTCATTCCTTGTACTATTGAAAGAACCTCCCTCTAGGACCCTCCCGACCCTATGACGCACGTCGACCGGATTTCTTTCAAGGCTTGAAAGAAATCCGGCTCCCCATCGTCTCAAATAGCATATGACAAGATTTTTAGCTGTTTTTGTAGCTGTAGCCTTATTAGCACCTGCCCACTTCAGCTTGGCAGCCTCTTCTATCGAGGTATCCGGCTGGGTACCTTGGTGGCAGGACACAATGGGACTTAAGAGCGCCACTAAACAACTTAGTAAACTTGATAGCGTATACGCCTTCGCCTTTGAAGTAGAAAGTGATGGTTCACTCAAAGACAAAGCGGATTTGGACGAAAGCCAATGGGAAAAATTCTTCCGTTCTGCCAAACGTGCTGACGTAGAGGTTATACCATCTGTGATGTGGTCTGATGGCGCTAGCATTCACAGTGTTTTAAGTGACAAAGAAAAACGAGAAGATCATATCGACGAAATTGTTGAGATGGTTGAAGACGGTGACTTTGACGGCGTAAACATAGACTACGAAGGAAAACTGTCAGAAACCAAGGATTATTTTTCACTCTTTCTCGAAGAGCTTAAGGAAGAGATGGATGATAAATTACTCACTTGTGCGATAGAAGCCCGCACACCACCAGAGAGTCTCTACAACACCGTGCCTAAAGATTTAGAGTACGCCAATGATTACGAAGAGATTGCTAAGCATTGTGATGTAGTGGAATTGATGACTTATGACCAGCAGCGCGCGGATTTAGACATGAACGACCTTCGAAAGGGCGAACCATATATGCCTGTGGCTGATACGGCTTGGGTAGAAAAGGTGCTTCAGCTTGCCTTGAAAGACATCCCCGCTGATAAGATTCGTTTAGGCGTGCCAACTTATGGTCGCCAATGGACTGTTACTGTTGCCCCTGAATGGTATCGTGACTATACGAGCAAGGGCGCGATCAATCTTCCTGATGCAGAAGAAGTAGCCGAAGAAAATGACGTGGAAGCAGCCCGAAACGCTGCTGGAGAAGCGAGTTTTACCTTCTTTGACGAAAAGTCTCCATTTAAGATTCTTGACGCTTTGCCGGTACCTGACGGAACACGCGCTGGTTTTGAAGCCGCCGCTAAAGCCTTATTGTTTGCTAACTACACCAAGATGGATGTACCGATAGAGATGGTTTGGTATTCTGACGCGGCTGCTATATCAGAAAAAGTAGACTTGATAGAAAAATATGCCCTTAACGGTATTGCCATCTTCAAGATCGATGGGGAAGAGGATCAAGGAATTTGGAAATTGTTTTAGGACTTAAAACAAAAGT
>Ga0155127_12_pt2 | contig 4381 bp, 5 predicted proteins | sample RifCSPhighO2_01_FD_106095 | JGI IMG/M metagenome (GOLD analysis project Ga0155127, IMG submission 106095) | Candidatus Kaiserbacteria bacterium RIFCSPHIGHO2_01_FULL_46_22
TGCGGCGCGTACTCACTCGCATCCTGATTTTCCTTATTGTATTTACCCCGCTGGCCATTATTTCCTTCGGATCTTGGTATATAACGCATCTGTCCGCGTTGACCTTGCGCGAAATTAAAGTAGCAGGAGGAGAAACTGTTTCTCCACGCGAGATTGAGAAAGTTGTTAACGAAGAGCTCGAAGGTGATTACTTCCATTTGGTTCCAAAACGCTTTGCGTGGTTTTATCCAGAGGAAAAAATCATAGAGCGAATCAGGGCGGTGCCGCGAGTAAAAGATGTGGCGGTTCTACGCACGGACGGACATGTGTTGTCTATTAGTTTTACTGAGTATCGACCATATGCGCTTTGGTGTGCGCGACCAGTAGCGGGCGACCCAGACCATTGTTTCTTTATAGATAACGAAGGAACCGCCTTCGCCACAGCACCTTCTCTTTCTGGTTCGGCTTTACTCCGATTTGTTGATGAGAAGCAAGATCCAGAGCTACATAAACAACTTTTTTCTCCCGATTGGCTCAAACTCGGTGAAGAATTTGCACGTGGTCTCAAAGGGCGTTTCGGCTTCACAGTTTTGTATCTTGAACGGGTCAACGAGAATGAGATCTTTTATCATTTAGGTAGCGGTGGGCTGGTCAAGATAGGTGTCGAAAAAGACGCTAATACCTCCCTTAATGACTTAGAAGCAGTTTTTTCTGACCCGCAGTTTGCGGGGCTGCGCTCTGGCAACTTCGTTCACATTGATTTGCGTTATGGCAATAAGGTTTTTGTGAAGGAGAAGGAAGTTGTGCCAGAACCAGAAGTAGTTGAAGGGGACGCGATTCAACAATAAAAAAGGCCTGGTGCGGCAGGGTAGTCGCACCAGGTCCGTTTGAAGGGGATGTTAAACAGTCCTTCTGTCGACCAAGCCTCATTGCTTAGTCGATGGACTTTTAGTACTTTACTCCAATGCAAGGATTTTGGTCAAGTATAAATAAGCCAGCTTTTGTACTGGCACCACTCGCCGACGTCACTGACGCGGCCTTTCGTCGGATGATCGCTAAGTACTCGGCCCATACTCGGGCGGACGGCACAGTTGGTGGACCGGACGTTTTTTGGACGGAATTTGTTTCGGCAGATGGCTTAATGATGGCGACAGAAGAAGGGAAACAAAAACTCTTGGCCGACCTTAAATATTCTGAAGAAGAGCGACCGATCGTAGCACAGTTATTTTCTGCCAACGAGGATCATATGGAAAAGGCAGCCGCACTGTGTCGCGAACTCGGTTTCGATGGCATTGATATAAATATGGGTTGCCCGGATCGTGGAATCGAACGACAAGGTTGTGGCGCAGCGATGATAAAAAATCCAGCGCAGGCTCGAGCAATCATTCGTGCCGCCAAACGCGGAGCGGGTGATTTACCAGTGTCTGTGAAAACACGAGTTGGTTACAACAAGGATGAACTGGAAACTTGGTTGCCGGAATTACTCGTAGAAAATCCAGCGGTAATTACTGTGCATGCGCGAACCCGCAAAGATATGTCTAAAGTACCAGCGCGGTGGGAAAGGGTAGCTCGGGCAGTGGAGATTCGGAATGAGCTTGGTAGCGATACTCTCATTTTTGGAAATGGAGATGCGTTGTCGATTGAGGATGCAAAGCAAAAAGCCGCTACTTCTGGCGCCGACGGAGTAATGCTCGGCCGCGCAATATTCGGCAACCCCTGGCTGTATCACCCTGAAAAGGACTTATCGAATGTTTCGCTTCAAGAACGTTTCGATGCTTTGATCGAGCACACAAAGCTATTCGAGGAGCTTTTGCCACACAAGAACTTCGCCATTATGAAGAAGCATTACAAGGCCTATATTAACGGTTTTTCTGGCGCTGCTGAATTACGAGCAGAATTGATGGAGGCCTCGGACGCAGCGGCCGTCGAAACGATTGTTAGGGATTACTTGCAAAGATAGTCAAAGTGTGCTATAGTATAAAGAGTTAAATCCCCATCTTGAAAAGGCCTAAGGAGGGCCAAATCCATGAACAAGCTCATCGTTATTCTCGCCGTTATCGTGGCTTCCGGAATTGCCTTCCTGGCACAGTTGGAGCCGCCAGTTCGGTACGAACTGGAACCCAAATGCCCGCCATCGATGGCTGGAAAAACCTGCGGTTGAGGAGTCTCGCCCTAGCCCTTAGTCCCGCTTTAGTTGCAAAACTTTAGCGGGGCTTTTCTTTTGTCCGCAGCTCATTTATAAGCATCTTGCAAAAGCATCTTAGATATAGTCAAATATCAGTAGTAAGTAACGAACCTTGAAAGGAGGTTCCAATGAAGGCCGCTCTGGTAGTTTTTGTCTTTCTCTCCGCCTTGTTCTCTGGTGGAAAGACTGAGGTATGGAAGTTCAAGGTGAATTTCGAAAAGCTCCAATCGTGTGAGTTTTCTGGACCTGTTCCTTGCATTCTGCTTGGAAAAGATCCTGTGCTTCTGATATTTCGGCCAGGCGATATCATCGAGCTCATAGCCACAGATGAGGAAAGTGAGGTGGCCGGAGCGTTGGTAACAATAAAGGAATATCGCCTGGACACTTCACGACTAACCAACCCAGCAGTGATGAAAGACCAACAAGGAAGCGTTGTCTGCGCCAAGTATTTGCAGCGAGGAAAAACCTGTTTCTATTCTTATGGCGCCACAAACACATCAATCATTGCGCCGGCAGGTATGGGTATAGTTGCGACGCTCGTGTATATAGGACGTACACCGGCCATTGGCGTGACACCTACATCAAATGTGGAAATGATTGAGGAGTGAGCTCTAGCCCCGCGGAATTTGTCAGCTGACAAACTTCCGCGGGGCTTTCTGTTAATAAGTCCCTGGTTTATTTTTGAACACAGTTATACTTATCCTATGACCGAAGTTTTGCAGGCAAATATTTTCTTCTTTATTACCACAGTGGCCGTAGTCGTCTTCACTGTCTTTTCGTGTGTTGCGATGTATATGGTCATCAGGATATTGCGCTCGGTTAGACGCATTACTGAGCGCATTGACGAAGGAAGTGAAAACATCGCCGAGGACATCAAGCAACTGCGCACTTATATTGCGCAAGGCAGTTTGATTTCGCGAATCGTCGGTATGTTTATTAAGAGCAAGCGTTCGCGCAGTAAACAGAAAGACGTTGATCAGGATAATTAGCTAAATTTCTTTATGGCAAAAAGCAAAAAGTCCGGGATAAGTGGTGGAGAGAAAGTCGGCATCGGAGTGGCGTTGACGACTGCAGCAGTAGCTGCAGCTGGAGCGTACTTCCTTTACGGCAGTCCAAATGCTGCTAAGAACCGCAAGAAAGTAAAGAGTTGGACGCTTAAGGCTAAGGGTGAAGTTTTGGAAGTGTTGGAAAAAGCTGGCAAGATGAGTGCAGAAGAATACCAGCAGGCTGTGGAAGCTATATCGGCTGGATATAGTAAGGTGCAAAGCGTATCCAAGGCTGATATTGCAGATTTCAAGAAAGAAATGATGGCAAACTGGCAGAAGATCGCCAAGCAGGCTGCCCCGGCTAAGAAAGCAGCAAAGAAGGCTGTAAAGAAAGCTGTGAAGAAAGCTACGAAATAAGTAGAGAAAGAAAAAGGCCGGACCCACAAGGTCCGGCCTTTTCATTTCTGATATACTAGTCCCCGTATGTCCGAAAATTCTTCTAGTACTGTTTTGTACCGCAAATACCGCCCGTCTAAGTTTGCCGAAGTGCGTGACCAAGACCACATCGTCTCGGTGCTTGAAGGCGCGATCAAGAAAAAAACCATTCCGCACGCGCTCTTATTCTGTGGCGGGCGCGGCACTGGCAAGACCACACTGGCCCGCATCTTCGCTGAAGCCATAGGCACCAGTGGTAATGATCTTTATGAAATAGACGCTGCCTCCAACCGCGGTATCGACGATATCCGCGAATTGCGTGAAGCGGTTCATACACTGCCATATCACTCTCCGTACAAGGTATATATCATCGACGAGGTGCATATGCTCACCAAGGAGGCTTTCAATGCCTTCCTGAAGACGCTTGAAGAGCCACCGGCCCATGTCATTTTCATTCTAGCCACTACCGAAGAAGAAAAACTACTCGACACCATCAAGTCACGTTGTCAGGTGTTTCGTTTTCGTCAGCCTTCCCGCGCCGTGCTTAAAGAAACGGTGCTTGAAGTAGCAAAGAAAGAGAAGTGTAAGTTGGATAAAGACGCCGCTGACCTAATTGCTGTGGCTGGCGATGGCTCTTTCCGTGATTCACTCGGCATTTTGGAGAAAGTCATTATCGCCTCAACAGACACCCAGCTTTCTGCCGATGAAGTTGCAACTATCATTGGTGCTCCGCGTGGCGAACTTTTGATGAGAGTAGTGAACGCCTTGGCCGAGAAGAATGCTGAAGATGGTTTAG